>Ga0157376_10000015_pt1 | contig 275370 bp, 250 predicted proteins | sample M45metaG_FD_121801 | JGI IMG/M metagenome (GOLD analysis project Ga0157376, IMG submission 121801) | Miscanthus rhizosphere microbial communities from Kellogg Biological Station, Michigan, USA - M4-5 metaG | ecosystem: Host-associated > Plants > Roots > Rhizosphere > Soil | place: USA... | reverse complement strand
CGCCGTAGCCGCCGCCACCGCCACCGTTGTAGCCGCCGCCACCGCCGCCGCCGTATCCACCACCACCGCCGCCGCCACCGCTGTAGCCGCCGCGTCCACCGCCGCCGCCACCGCCGAACGAGCGTCCACCGCCGCCGCCTCCCGCACGAGGCGGGCGATCTTCGGCTGCATTCACGCGCAGAGCGCGGCCGCCGAGGTCGTGGCCATTGAATTTCTCGATTGCTTTCGCCGCATCCTCATCCGACTCGAACTCGACGAATGCGAAGCCGCGGGGGCGTCCCGACTCGCGATCGGTCGGAAGAAACACGTCACGTACCGTTCCGACCTGCGCAAACAACGCTTCGACTTCGTCGCGCGTCGTGTTGAAGTCGAGATTCCCTACGAAAACCTTGGAAGCCATCAACATCTCCTCTTCTGCGGCTGACGCCTGCCATGCATGGCTTCCGGCTTTCCGCGAACGCGAAGTGTATCGCGTTGCACGATACGTGCGCGGAAAACCTCGAATCTGTCATTCCGGCCCGGCTCAGAAACCCGAACGCCTCATCTCCGCGGATACGCCATGCCGCTCATCGCTCCAGCGGACGGGGAGCACGTTCAATTCGACGGACAAGACGCTGGCCACCCAGGTGTCGAAAAGATCGTTCGGCAGCGGAGGCGCGGCGGCCGATTGCGTCTGTTGGGCGATGAGCTTCGCGAACGGCTTGAGATCGCGCAGGACGTTGACGGTGATCTGCACGAAGCGCGGCACATGCGCCCACGGACTCTTCGAATTCGGCACGAGGACCTGCGCCGATGCGCCGATGTGGAAGGCGCGCGTCTGTCCCGGCGCGATCGTGGTCAGGTGCGGCATGGCCGTGCCGGTGGGGATCTCCGCGCCGATGGAGACGGTGATGGTCTGCGAGTCGGGATCGAACGTCGCGTCGGCGATTTTGTCGGCGATCGCGATCGGCGCGTTGCTCAGATTCTCGATCTGATAGGTGACGCTGATCGGCGAACCGGCGGACACCGTCTCCTGCAGCATCTGCGCGTCGACTTTGATGTCGTCCTCGCGTCCGAGCGCTCTGCGCGGGTCTTTGAAATCGACTCCGGCGGCGCGGGCGGTGGTACCGACCAGAAGGAAAACTGCCACTGCAACTGCGATACGGCCTGACGACTTCATGGAACACCTCCTCGAAAAGGGAGGTGGTCTAGTCAATCTTCAGCACAGCTAAAAACGCCTCCTGCGGAATCTCCACCTTCCCCACCCGTTTCATCCGTTTCTTGCCCTCTTTCTGCTTCTCGAGGAGTTTGCGTTTGCGCGAGATGTCGCCGCCGTAACACTTGGCGAGGACGTCTTTGCGCATCGCTTTCACGGTTTCGCGAGCGATGACGCGATTACCGATGGCCGCCTGCAGCGCGACAGCGAACATCTGGCGGGGGATGAACTCCTTCATCTTCTCGACGAGGAGCTTTCCGCGCGCGTACGCCTTCTCTTTGTGCACGATGAGAGAAAGAGCATCGAGCGGTTCCCCGTTGATCAGGATGTCCATCTTGACCAGATCGCTTTCGCGGTAACCGACGAACTGGTAATCGAGCGAGGCGTATCCGCGTGAGATCGATTTCAGCTTGTCGAAGAAATCGAGGATCACCTCATTCAACGGCATCTCATACACGATCATGACTCTGTTGGTGCTGACGTACTCCAGCTTCTTCTGTACGCCGCGCCGATCCGTTGCCAGAGCCAGAATCGGGCCAACGAATTCGTCGGTGGTGATGATGGTGGCCTCGATCATCGGTTCTTCGATCGAATGGATGAATGCGGGATCCGGCATTTTCTGCGGATTTTCAATCCATAAGGATTCGCCGTCGGTCTTTTGCACCCGGTAACGCACGCCCGGTGCCGAGGTCAGCAGCTCGAGATTGAACTCGCGCTCGAGACGCTCCTGGATGATCTCCATGTGCAGCAATCCAAGAAAGCCGCAGCGGAATCCGAATCCGAGAGCCAGCGAGCTTTCAGGCTCGTAGCTGAAGGAAGCGTCGTTGAGCTTGAGCTTGCCGACGGCGTCGCGCAGGTCTTCGTAGTCGTCGGTATTGATCGGAAAGATGCCGGCGAAAACCATCGGCTTCACTTCCTCGAATCCGGGAAGCGGCGGCGGCGAGGCGTTGTGGTTCGTGACGGTGTCGCCGATCTTGGCCTGGACGATGTCTTTGATGTTGCCGGAGAAGAATCCGACTTCGCCGACTCCAAGCCGGTCGACCAGCTTGATCTTCGGCGTGAACACGCCGACTTCGGTCACCTCATAGATCCGATCCGTCGACAGGAACTTGATGCGCATCCCTTTGCGGATTTCGCCGTCGACGATGCGCACGAGGCTGACCACGCCGCGATAGGAGTCGTACCAGGAGTCGAACAGCAGCGCGCGCAGCGGACCATCGGCGTCGCCCGTAGGCGCCTTGATGTTCGTGACGATCTTTTCGAGGATCTCGTCGACGCCGATGCCCGACTTTGCCGACGCCAGCACGGCGTCATGCGCGTCGAGTCCGATGACGTTCTCGATCTGCTCGCGCACGCGCTCCGGCTCCGCCGACGGCAGATCGACTTTATTGATGACGGAGAGGACGTCGAGATTGTTGGCGATGGCCAGGTAGCTGTTCGCCAGCGTCTGCGCTTCGACACCCTGCGTGGCGTCGACGACGAGCACCGCTCCCTCGCACGCCGCGAGGCTGCGCGAGACTTCGTACGTGAAGTCGACGTGGCCGGGCGTGTCGATGAGGTTGAAGACGTAGTCCTGCCCATCCTTCGCGCGATATTGCAGGTTGACCGCGCGCGCCTTGATGGTGATTCCGCGCTCGCGCTCGAGATCCATGTCGTCGAGCATCTGCTCGTGCATTTCGCGAGATTCGACCGCACCCGTCTTCTGCAGCAGACGATCGGACAGCGTCGTCTTGCCGTGGTCGATATGGGCGATGATCGAGAAATTACGGATGAACTGAGGGTCAGGCATCAGGCGGCGGGGTGTCTAACACCGTCAAACAGATTTGTCATCCCCTTTGTCATCCTGAGCCGCCGGAGGCGCGTAGCCGAAGGCGAAGACGCCGGAGGACGGCGAAGGATCTCGAGATCGCAACTCCGGCTGAAACCCGCTCGGATTCAACGCAGCTTGGGAAGCTTGAGATCCTTCGACCGTCCTCCGGCGTTCCGCGCTTCGCGCTCCAACGCCTCCGGCGGCTCAGGATGACAGCAACTTCTCCACGATCACCACATCCCGCCACGCGCCATCGAGCTGCGCGTGACGTTCGTAAACGCCGACTTCGCGAAAGCCGAGTTTGCGCAGCAATCCGCGGCTGGCGGCGTTCTCGACGAAGACGCGCGAGACCAGCTTCCAGAATCCCGCATCGCGCGCGGCGGTGAAGAGCGCCTCCATCGCCATCCGGCCGGCGCCGCATCCGCGCGCGGCGCGGGCGGCGTAGACGGAGAACTCGGCGATGCCGGCGTAGCACTCGCGCGGACGGTAGGTCGACGTCGCGGCGAAGGCGATCACGTCGCCGTCATCACCCTCAACGACGACGACCGGATGGCGTCCGTCGAACCACCGCACCACGTCTTCCGCGGTGCGGTGGCGCGTTTCGAACGTGGCCACCCGGTCGTCGATCCCCTCGTTGTAGATGCGCGCGATCGCCGCAGCATCGGCCACCGCGGCATCCCGCGTCTTCATTTCCCGGTCAGTTCCTTCACCAGCCCCGGAACGCTGTAGACCTTCTTCAGCGCGTCGAGGATGCCCGCCGAATGAACGGCGACGGCGCGGCCCACGCGGTCATCGAACTGGTAATCCCACGGCAGCGACTGGATGTTGCCGTCGAAGATGATGCCGACGAATTCGTTGTTGCGGTTCACCACCGGGCTGCCGGAGTTGCCGCCGATGATGTCCGCGGTCATGACGAAGTCGAACGGCGTTTTGTCGTTGTCGAGCACGGACTTCTTCGAGATCCACGACGACGGCAGCTTGAACTCGCCTTCGTTGCCATGCTCGGCGGCGTGTTCGAACGTGCCGCCGATCTCGGTGGCCCACGGAACGTTCTGGCCGTTCTCTACGAATCCTTTGACGGTTCCGTACGACAGCCGCAGCGTGAACGTGGCGTCGGGATACGTGTCGCCGCCGCTGGTCTTGAACTGGGCATTGGCGATCTTCGCGTACGACTGCCGCAACACCTCGGCGATGTTGTCGTCGTACTGTTTGCGCAACTCGCGCGCGCGAGCGTCGACCATGCGCGCCACCTGGATCATCGGATCGTTCGATGCATCGACCGCAGCCTTGCCGCCTTCGCCGAGGGCTTTGCGCGCGGCGACGTCCTTGAGCTTCGTACCGTGAACCAACTCCTCGGCGCGCTCCTGCGGCGACTTGCCGGCCAGCACCTGCTGCACCAGCGCATCCGTCGGCGCGACTTCCAGCCAGTTCGATAACGAATCGGCCAGCGTCACGATCTCCAGATCGTCATAAATCGGCGCCTCGGAATACAGGTCCTGCTTGAGCGACGGCAGGTTCGACTCGCGATACTCGCGCAGCCGCTCGCCGTTCGGTTTCGTCGATTCCTCGGCCAGACGGAGCAGGGCTTTCGCCTTCTGGAACAGCGCGCTGTTGAAAGCCACGCCTCCTTCGACGAAGCGATACTCGAGATAGATCGGCCGGTAAGTGTTGATCGCGTTATCGATGTTCTGCCACGCATCGCCGTACGCGGTATTCAGCGCCGCGTCGGCTGTCACCTTCTGGCGCAGCGACGCCTCGGCCGCGGCTTTCGTCTTCACCACGGCCGGATCCTGCAGGCCGGCGATGCGCCCGAGGTAAGCCTTGCGCGAATTCTTGACTCCGAAAAGCTCGTCGTGGGCACGGCGGTCATTCTCGAGGCTGCGCTGCGCGTAGTTGGTCAGCAGCACCTCGCGGCGGCGCAGCAGGTTGAGCGTAAAGGGATAGGAGATGTCGCGGTAAAACTGCAGATGCGCCATCGTGTTCAAACGGCTCGTCGATCCCGGATGGCCGGAGACGAAAACGAGATCGCCGTCCTTCGCGCCGGTCTCGCTCCACTTGAGGTAATCGGCGGGATGCACCGGCTTGCCGTTCTCGTACGCGCGGAAGAAGCAGACATCGAGGTCGTAGCGCGGATACTCGAAGTTGTCGGGATCACCGCCGAAGAAAGCGATGGCCACTTCCGGCGCGAAGACGAGGCGCACGTCGGTATAGACCTTGTAGCGATAGAGGTGATACTCGCCGCCCTGGAAGAGCGTGACGACGTCGCTGCGAAGTCCGGTGGCCTTCACCGACTCCTGCTCGATCGTGCTCATCACGCCGCGCCGTGCCGCCTGCGCCGCCGCGGTGCTCATACCCGGCGTAACCGAAGCGTTCACCTTCGCGGTGACGTCTTCGATCGACTGCAGGACGTTCAGCTCGAGATCGACGCACTTCACTTCGTCGGCCTGCGTCTTGGCGTAGTAGCCGGTGGTGACGTAGTCGTGATCCTTGGTCGAAATCTTGGCCAGGCAGTCGAGCCCGACGTGATGGTTCGTCAGCGCCAGGCCGTCCGGCGACACGAACGAGCCCGACCCGCCGCTGTTGAATCGAATGGACGATTTCTGCAGATGATCGAGCCACGCCTGCGTCGGCTCGAATCCGTACCGCTGCTTGAAGATGGCGTTCGGCGTCCGGTTGAAAAGCCACATCCCTTCGTCCGCCACGAGCGGAAGCGCGAGGAGGAGGAAGAGGAATCCGAGGAAGGACTTACGCATCAAAATTACCTCCAGTTGAATTGCGATCGGGATTCTATGCACAAAGCGCGTCAGAGGAGTCGTAGTAACCTCAACCCGATGCTCAAGGTCATCGCCATCCTGGCCGCGGCAGCATTTTCTGTTCAGGCGCAGCCTGTTCCTCAGCTCATTCGCGACATCAACACCACGAACTTAGAAGGCTCCGGGCCGGTGGGCTTCGTCAGCAATGGCCGCCTCAGTTGGTTCTTTGCCAGCGATGAAAACGGGCGGGAGCTCTGGCGCACCGACGGCACGCCGGAAGGAACGCGCATGGTTCGCGACATTGCCGCCGGCCCGCTTTCGTCGATCACGGAGCCACTCCAGCGGATGGTGGTCTCCGGCGACTACGTTTACTTCTGGGCCAGCGACGACGGTTCGTACGCCGTCAACCTCTGGCGCAGCGACGGAACCGCCACGGGAACCGTTCGCATCACGAACCTCGGCCCCCGCATTCAGTCGTCCAGCGCGGTGGCCGCGATCGGAATGCATGGCGCGATCTTCTTCGATCCATTCGCGGGCCTTTCCGTCACCGACGGCTCGGTCGACGGGACGAGAGCGATCTCTGACAGATTCAACCCGCGCAATTTCGATTATCTGGTCAGCACCGGCGACGTCGTCTATTTCGCCGGATACGGCGAGTTGTGGAGCACCGATGGAACAGCAGCCGGAACCCGCCGCGTGGCGCTGCTCGGCGACGTCAGTTCGATCGAACAGATGATCGAGATGAACGGAAACCCTTTTCTTGTCACGCGGCAGGAGCTGTTCGACGGCGGAGAGTACGAAATCTGGCGAAGCGACGGAACCACGAGCGGTACGAAGGTATTCGCGACGTTCAAGACCCGGACGCCGTTCCTTCAGGCCGCCCGAGGCTCGCTCTACATCATCGCTACGACCCTCGGCACGGACAGCACCGAAGTATGGAAGAGCGACGGAACGGCTGGCGGCACAAACAAAGTGTGTGAAGTTCACGGCACGTTTGAAGCCGGCTTCAACTTCGTGGCCGCTACCGATGATCTGCTGTTCTTCTGCTCGCATGAGTCGAGCCTCGCCAAGAGCGTGGTCTGGAGGACCGATGGGACGGCGCCCGGGACCTGGAGCGTCGGCATCTTCGACACCACTTCGATCATCGCAACGGCCACGCACGACGCGCTTTTCGTCAGTCAGGGTTATGGCGATATGGGTTTATGGAGAACGAGCGGCGCCCCGGTGGCGATGGAAAAAATCTCGCCGGTTTCCTTCGAGGAGTTTGCCGTCCACGACAATCGCGTCATTGGCCGTGCCTTTGATAATCATCATGGCTCGGAGCTCTGGATGAGCGACGGCACCGCGGCAGGAACGGCCCTGCTGAAAAACATCGCTGCCGAAGGCAGCTCCTGGGCATGGCAGGCTCGAAAGCTGGGGAAGGATCACATTCTCTTCGCGGCGTTCGACCATCTGCACGGCTTCGAGCCGTGGATTACCGATGGAACAACCAGCGGGACACACCTCGTCGCGGACATCAATCCCGGACCCAATTCGTCCTATCCCGTGAACTTCAGCGACCTGGGCAACGGCCAGGCGGTCTTCAGCGCGGAAGAGCCGTTGCACGGACGCGAGTTGTGGGTGACCGACGGATCGGAGGCCGCGACACGGCTGACGCGCGACATCGCTCCGGGCAAGTCCGACGCCTTCAGCGAATACATCACGCCGGGCGATTTCCCGGTCGTCGGCGGACGCGCTCTCTTTTTTGCGGCCGATGCTCTGTGGAGCAGCGACGGCACGGAAGCCGGCACGACGAGAGTATTCGCGCGGCCTTTCGATGGATCGAATCCAATCGTGGCCACAAACGCCGCGTACGTCGGAACGATCTACGGCTTTTTCAAGACGAATGGCACGGCGGAAGGAACGATTCAGCTAGCGGATCACGGCGTCGCGCTCGCCGCAGTAGGCTCGAAGGTCTTTTTCGCGGGAACGGGATTCGATCATCTCACCGAGCTGTGGATAACCGACGGCACAACGGCGGGCACGCGGCTGGTCAGGAACATCCATCCACCCTCGCCATACGAGTACGTCGATGTCTTCCCTTACAAAGCAGCGGCGGCGGCCGGTGGCGCTCTCTTCTTTTTCGCGGACGACGGCACTCATGGGACGGAGCTGTGGCGCAGCGATGGAACGGAAGCAGGAACGTCGCTCGTGAAGGACATCGCACCGGGCGCGGCGTCATCATTCGTCCACATCGTGGAAGGTTCCGCGATGACCGAGTATCACGGGCTTCTCTACTTTGTCGCTGACGATGGCATCCACGGCGCCGAGTTGTGGCGCAGCGATGGAACCGCGCAGGGAACGATCATGGTCAGCGACATCAATCCTGACGGCCCCGCGTCGTTCCCCTCGTCGCTGACGGTGATGTTCGACCGGCTCTATTTCGCCGCCGACGACGGAGTACACGGACGCGAGCTGTGGTCGACCGACGGCGCGACGACCGCCCTGGTCTACGACCTGAACCCCGGCCCGTCGTCGTCTTCGCCGCGCGACTTCATCGCCCTGCAATCGTCGATCATCTTTTTCGCCACCCGCGACGACACCGGCCGCGAGCCATGGAAGCTTGACGCGCCCCCCGCGCGCCATCGCGCAAGCCGGTAGGAGTCAAACAACTATCTCCAATTCGCTACCACCGTCACCGGCGACGGGTCGGCTTCGCCTCCGTTGGCGATGACCCGTCCGTCCGGCGCGAGGTCGTAGTCGGAGGAGGAGACGGGGTTGACGTCGAGGCGATAGCGGGGGCGCGTGGCGGTGATGGCGAAGGTTGACGCGGTCTGCACGTCCACCTCGGTCAGGGTGTTGTCGGCGGTGAGGTAGTCGAGGTGTTGGCCGTCCGGGGACCAGCGGGAGGAGTGGCCGCCCGTCGTCGTCACCTGCCATTTGCCGCCCGTGCCGAGGAAGGAGACCACGTAGATTTCGTCGCGGCCGCTTTCGTTGGAGGTGTAGGCGAGCCAGCGCCCGTCGGGGGAGATTCGCGGATCGTGGGCGGCGAAATCGCCGGCGATGATGGCGCGCGGCTGTTCGGCGGAAACGAGCGGCACGGCCCAGATTTGCGGCGCTGCGGGATTCTGCCAGAGCGAGACGGCGACCCAACGGCCGTCGGGCGAGGCGGAGCCGGGATCGGCGTCGCCGGCCAAGCGGGCCACGAGTTGGCGCGGACCGTTGCCGTCCGCGCGGCGGCGATAGATTGCGGCGCGTTCGGTTGGCTGATCGCGCGCGGCGTAGATGATCTCCGTGCCGTCGTGGCTCCAGACCGGCGCCTCGTTCATCGAGCCTTCGAACGTCAGACGCGTGCGGACGTCGCGCTCCGTGTCGATGACCCAGATGTCGGCGCGCGGCTCGCCGGCGTTCGTGACCAGGCGATGGCCGTCGGGCGAAAGTTTGAGGTCGTAATACTTGGCCACTTCGCCGAGCATGCCGAGGTTTTTGCCGTCGCGGGCGAACCAGACCAGGTGGGTGCCGGAGAGCGTGCCGCCGGGTTGATAGACAAGGGTACGTCCGGCGGCATCGAAGACGCCGTGCCACGTCGACGCATCGAAGCGGACGTTCTGCGCCACGATCGACGGCGCACCGGTCAACGCACCGCGGCTGACGTCGAACGGCTGCGCGACGAGCGTGCTCTCGCGCAGCATCAGCAGCTTGCCGTCGACGTAGGCGACATTCGCCAGCGTCTGCACGACGACGTGATCGTCGCGGCCGTCGAGCGAGCGGATGTGCAGCGCCGTGTCGCGCGAGCCGGGAACGAAGTGATTCGCGGCCAGATAAAGAAACGACTTGCCGCCGGGAAGGAAGAGCGGCCAGCGATGCGTGGTGATGCCGCCGCCTGGCGTCGTCAGCGCGGCCGGCGTTCCGCCGTTCGCGTTGACGCGATACAGCCCGGCGCGCGTTTCGGGCGTGTAGACGATGACGTTGTCGTCGCTCCACGTTCCGCCGCGCGCGTTCGGCGCGTCGGCGATGACGATCGGCGTACCGCCGCTCGCGTCGACCGTCTTCAGCTTCCCATGCGCGAAAAATCCGAGGGCGCGATTGTCGGGCGACCAGAAGGGGAACATCGCGTCGTCGCTGTTTTCGATTTCGCGCGGCTCGGCGGCGTCGAGCGAACGCACCCACAGCGTCCGCTTCCCTTCCGGCGAGACGGCCACGAACGCGACGCGGCGGCCGTCATGCGAGAGAACCGGCGAGCCGGCGTAGTCGCCGGTGAAGACGAAGCGCAGTCCGCGCGGCGGCACGATGGACGCGGCGATCGGACGATTTAGTGAATCGATTTCACGCCGCGACCACATCGCGATTCCCCCCGCGGTTCCGATCGCGAGTAGGAGCGCGATCGCCCACGCGGCGCGCTCGCGCCACATGCGTCCGCGCGCGCGGGCCATCGGCAGCGGCGCGGACGGATTGGTCTGCTCGTCGCGGATCCACTGCAGCGCGAGCATGACGTCGTGCGCGGTCTGGAAGCGATCGTCCGGATTCTTCGCCAGGCATGTGCGGACCACGCGGTCGAGCGACACCGGCGTCATCGGACGGATCGTCGAAATCGGCGGCGGATCGCTGGCGATGATCTGCGCGATCATCCCGGCCCGGCTGGCGGCGTTGAAGGCGCGCCGGCCGGTGAGCATTTCGTAGAGCATGCAGCCGAAGGCGAAGATGTCGGTGCGCGCGTCGCTGCGGGCGTATTCGACCTGCTCCGGCGCCATGTAGCAGAACGTCCCCACCAGCGTCCCCTCGGCGGTCAGCGGCTCGTTTGCGTGCATGGCCGTGATGCTGGTCGGCGAGGTCGATTCGACCAGCGCCGCGTCCATCGCTTTGGCAAGACCGAAATCGAGCAGCTTCGCGCCACTGCGCGTGAGGATGACGTTGCCCGGCTTGAGGTCGCGATGAATGATGCCGGTGCGGTGCGCTTTGTCGAGCGCGTCGGCGATCTCGATGCCGTGGCGAAGGACTTCCGAGACGGCCATCGGCCCGCGCGCGAGCCTTTCCGTCAACGGCTCGCCGTCGAGATACTCCATGACCAGATACTCGACGTCGTTCTGCGTCCCGACGTCGAAGAGCATGCAGATGTTCGGATGATTGAGGCTGGAGATCGCCTTCGCCTCGCGTTCGAAGCGCGCCCGCAATTGCGCATCGCGCGCGAACTCCGCCGGCAGCACTTTGATGGCTACGTCGCGGGACAGCCGCGTGTCGCTGGCGCGATAAACCTCCCCCATGCCGCCCGCGCCAATGGGCGTAGCAATCTCGTACGGGCCGAGCCGGGTGCCTGGAGCGAGGGACACGTGTGGCGAGAAGTGTAGATCAGTGATTCGCCGTTCGTCGCCACGTGCGTTTCAGTACCTGTCCGGGGCGAGCTCCGGTAGAGCGGCCCTGATGCCACACTGGCTCGCCGTTCACGATCACGGTTTCGATTCCCTTTGTGTGGGCGACCGGTTTTTCGAAGCTCGCCGCCTCGCCGATCGCCGCGTCATCAAAGAGCACGAGGTCTGCGGCGAAGCCCTCTTTCACCACGCCTCGGCCGGTGAGACCGAAGGTTGCGGCGGTCAACCCGGTCATCTTGTAAATGGCTTCTTCAAGAGAGAACAAACCGAGACGCCGGTAGTGGCCCAGTACCCTGCCGAAAGTTCCCCACAGCCGAGGATGCGGGGCAGCATCGTGCGGCAAGCCATCGGAGCCGATCATGGTGTGTTCGAAAGCGAGAATCCGCTGCACATCCTCCTCATCCATGGCGAAGTAGATCGCCCCGGCGGGAAGCAGCTTCTGAACTGCCTTTTCTTCTGAAACGTTCATTGCTCGAGCGATGTCTTTGAGATCCATCCCTGAGAATTCAGGATGGGGTTTGGACCACGAGACGAGCACCTTCGAAGCGATGCCGACGCGGCTCCACGACAGGACGGTCGACGAGGCGGTGTAGGGGTAGCAATCGAGGCCGATCGTCTGCGAGTGCATCGCCTTCTCGATGATCGGCAATGTTTCGGCAGAACGGCCGTAATTCGGCTTGCCCATCAGTTTGTGATGCGACACGACGACGGGAATGGCGAGCTCACGGCCGATGCGGAAGGTTTCCTCGAGCGCATCGATTACGCCGTCGCTCTCGCTGCGCATGTGCGTGCAGTAGACCGCGTTGCGTGCGCTCAGCGGCCGGCACACCTCGATCACTTCCTCCGTAGTCGCCGCGCGCGCCGGCTCGTAGTAAAGGCCGGTGGAGAGACCGATGGCGCCCGCGTCGAGCGCCTCCTCGACGAGCTTCTGCATTCGACCGATTTCGTCGTTCGACGCCGGCTGATCGAGATTTTTCATCGTCTGAACGCGCAGCATGCTGTGGCCGACGAGGAGCGCGCAGTTTGTGGCGGCCGGTTTGTCTTGCAGCTCCTGAACGTATTGCTTGAACGTAGAGAAGCGGAACCAGTCACCCTCGTCGTCGAGCAGGTCGAGGGGCGGTGTGACCGGCTTCGACATACGACGCATCGCGGGCGCGAGTGAAATGCCGCAGTTGCCGGCTACCACCGTGGTGACGCCCTGGCTGACCTTCGGCGCCATGTCGGGCGCGGAAAGCATCAGACGGTCATCGTGAGTGTGCGCATCGATGAAGCCGGGCGCAAGGACCTTCCCTGAAGCATCGATGACGCGCTCGGCCGTTTCGCTTCCAACCGTTCCAATCCTTTCGATCAGACCGTTTCGAATCGCGACATCCGCTTGAAAGCGAGGCGCGCGGGTGCCATCGATGATCGTTGCGTTGCGAATGACGAGATCGATGGCCACCTCCGTCAATCCCAATTCGTTCCGTTCATCTTCGCCACGATCTTTGCCACCTCGATGTAGTCGGCGCCGTCGCCGAGTTGGTTGAGCGACGACGTGAAGAGGTGCTGCGTCAGCGCGAGCATCGGCGTGGCGGCGTGCTGCTGGTGCGCGATGGAGGCGGCGATGCGGATGTCTTTGTCGTGATGCGCGAGCTTGAAGACGAGCGGCCACTTGTGCTCGAGGAGACGCATCGGCAACAGGTTCTCGGACGCGTTCGAGCGGCCGCTTCCGGCGTTCGTAACGGCCAGCGCAGTCTTGAGATCGATGCCGTACTGCTTGGCGAGCAGCAGGCACTCCGAGGTGATCCAGACCGTCGCGCCCATGATCGAGTTCGTGAGGACTTTGATGGCGTGTCCCGAGCCGACCGGACCGACGTGAATGATGGTCTTGCCACAGAGTTGGAGGATTTCGCGCGCGCGTTCGAAGTCGGCCGCGTCGCCGCCGATCATGATCGTCAGCGTGGCGTTTTCGGCGCCGACGGTCGCGCCGGTCACGGGCGCATCGACGAATGCGACTCCCTTCTCGCCGAGGCGCGCAGCAGTCTGTTTTGAAGCATTCGGATCGCCGCTGGTGGCATCGATCCAGAGCGTTCCGGGATGCAGCGACGGCAGCAGTTTGTCGACGATTTCATCGACCTCCACGCTCGTCGGCAGCATGGTGATGATGACCTCGGCATTCGCGCAGTCGGCGAGATCGTTCGCGAGCGTCGTGCCGTGCTCGCGCGCATGGCGCTCCGCCTTTTCGCGGGTGCGATTCCAGACGAGAAGCTCGTGTTGTTTGGAAAGGTGGCGCGCCATGGGGAAGCCCATCGCGCCGAGTCCGATGAATGCAATCTTCATCAGAACATTCTATGGGGAAGGCGAGCTGGCTGATGTGGAGTAGGCGCGCACACACGCCGCGTCCCTGCGCCGACTCCACATCAGAACAGCAGCTCGATCGAGACCCTCCGGCACGCGTTGCAGAGAGAGAGAGGTAGCTTCAGCAATTGTCGACGGAGGCACGCCCATTCGCCCGCTCTTCCGTCGTTTGGGTCCGAGGTGGGCACGTAACTGAAGGGCCTCGATCCAACGGCTGTTCTCAGATTTTCAAGGAAAATAAAAAAGGGGCGTTACGCCCCTTGGTTGCCTGCTCGGCCAAATTGCTGTGATGTGCACGCAGTCTAAGTTGGGCTCTGCCTCGGTTTCGTGATCCAGCTCACACTTTTCAGGTTTTCTTGTACCAGGCAGCGTTGATCTCGGTGTAGTGCTTCCACTGCTCGGGCACCAGGTCCTGCGGGAAGATCGCCTGCACCGGGCATGCCGGTTCGCACGCGCCGCAGTCGATGCAAACCTCGGGATCGATGTACAGCATCGTATCCTCGGCGAATCCCTCCTCGTCCTTGCGAGGATGAATGCAGTCGACGGGACAGACGTCGACGCAGGCGGTGTCCTTGGTTCCCACACACGGTTCGGCGATCACGTAAGTCATGGCGCGCGCATTTTAAGTGAAGAAGTAACGGGTCAAGTGAAAAAAAATCGGTCCGGCGAAACAGATCGAGTCGATGCGATCGAGCACGCCGCCGTGGCCCTGGATCGACGAGCCCCAATCCTTCACGCCGGCGTCGCGCTTGATGGCCGACATCGTCAGCCCGCCGAGGAATCCCATCACTGTGATGACGAAGGCCATCCCCATCGTCTGCCACATCGTGAACGGCGTGGCCCACCAGAGCGACGTTCCGATCAGCGTCGCCGAAAGGATGCCACCGATGAAGCCTTCCCACGTTTTGCTCGGACTGATCACCGGCGCGATCTTGTGTTTGCCGAGCAGCTTGCCCCAGACGTACTGCAGCACGTCGCTGAGCTGGACGATGACGACGAGGAAGAAGAGCAGCCGTGCGTTTTTGCCGAAGTAGCCGGGGATCTCCAGCATCAGCAGCGCCGGCACATGGCTGACGCAGTAGACGCAGACCATCAGTCCCCACTGGATTTTCGAGCTGCGCTCGAGAAACGCGGCGGAGTCGCCGGAGATGGCGATGCGCGAGGGGACGAAGAGGAATCCGTAGACCGGAATGAGGACGCTGAAGAAGCCGTACCACTGCGCGAAGACGAGGTAGTACTGCAGCGGCGTGATGATGAAGAAAACCCAGAAGAGCGCGGAGTGATCTGCCGGCCGCGTCGGCGTGAGGGTGATGAATTCGCGCAGCGCGAAGAAAGAGAGCGCGGCAAAAAGAATGACAGACCCGAGACCGCCGGTCAGCAGCGACAGCGCGAAGACGGCCGACATCACCCACCACGCGCGAATGCGCGCGTTGAGGTTGTCGACCACATCGCCGCGTTTGCGCAGTTTGATGAGCTGGCCGACGATCGTGGCCACGACCAGAAGCGCCAGCACGCCGCCGAAAAGCATCAGCGTCTGCCGGTCGCGAATCATGTTCACCATTGCCGCAGCTCCAGAATTGCGTTGCGCGCGCGATCGAGAAACGCCGATTTGTCCTCATCATCGCCGACGTGCATCGGCTCGCCGAAACTGACCGAGGCCAGCATCGGCACGGGTACGAACTCCCCTTTCGGCAGGATGCGATTGACGTTGTTGATGTAGGCCGGAATGAGCTCGACGTCCGGCCGCGCTTTGCCGAGGCGATACAAGCCGCTCTTGAACGGCGCGATCGTCGATCCGTCGCCGCGCGTGCCTTCCGGAAAAATGATCAGCGAGTGCCGGTCGCCGAGTCCGTCGAGGAGGATGTCGATCGGATTCGGCGACGTGCTCGTCGGAGTCCGTTCGATGAGCACGGCGTTGAAAACTTTCACGCCGAGGTAGCGGCGAAGTCCCGCGCGATCCCAGTAGTCCTTCGCGGCGACCGGACGCGTGATCGCGCGCAACCGCGGCGGAAGCGCGGCCCAGACGAGGACGAAATCAAGATGGCTGGCGTGATTGGCGAAGTAGATGCGCTGCCGCTCATCCGGCGTGAATCCGACGCGCCGCACGTTGCCGCCGGCGAGCAGGCGCGCGATTCCGACCACGCCTTTCGCGACGACTTTCCTCACCGCGACTCCAGCTCCGCGGCCATGCGTCGCGTGCGGCGAATCATCGTCACGATCGTGCCGAGAATGATCACGATCAGCGCGAGCATGAGCGCGTAGTCGCGGAAGCGGAGGCAGCCGGCCACGGCGTCGATGATCGCGGCGAACGTGAGCGTGGCCATGCGATGCGGCTTGGCCATCGGCCCGACGAAGTCCTGCTTCGCGCGCACGGAACCGGCCAGCACGCGGACGTAGGCCGTCATCACCGCCAGCAATCCAGCCAGCCAGCCGAGCGTCGGTCCGAGCGTGTAGAAACGAATGATGGCGTAGCCGGCCGGAACGATGATCAGCGGATCGGCGATGCGGTCAGGCAGCTCGTTGAAGATGTCGCCGGTCTTTGACGCCATCTTCCCTTCGACGGCCACCATTCCGTCGAGCATGTTGCAGAGAAGCCGGAGTTGGATGCACGCCGCGGCGGCAATGAGCAGCACCACGCGTTGCATCCCCTCGGCGTTCCGGCTGCCGATGAACGCGGCCGCCGCGCCGAGGGCAAAGACGACGCTGAAGACGGAGATCGCGTTGGGCCGGATGCGCGCGCGAACGAGCGTCGACGCCAGCGCTTTCGCCCAGCCGCGCTCGCGCGTTTTGAGAGGCCTCCGGTCCATGCGGTCCGGGAATTGTAGCGTCTGCTACTGCTCCGCCCACTTCCGGATCGAGTCGATCTGGTAGTCGTTGCCCATGAACGTGACCAGATCGCCGGTGGCGTGGCCGAGCAGCGCCTTGGCGACGTCCGACTGATTCGAGTAGACGCCGTGCTCCGGCGCCGACTCCCACGGTCCGAGGATGGTGACCTCGCGGCGCTCGTCGCCGTTGGCGAGCGCGACTTTCGTTCCGACGCGCACGACCGAGGTATCGACCTGCTCGGGATTGAGAACCTGCACGCGCGAGATCTCCGAGGCCAGCTCGCCGACGCGCGCGGAAAGGTACTCGGCGCGTGCGCGGGCGGCTTTGTATTCGAAGTTTTCGCGAAGGTCGCCCATCTCGCGCGCGGCCTGCAATGCACGCGAGTTCGCCGGAATCTCGACGGTCTTGAGATTCGTCAGCTCGGCGCGCTTCTGCTCCAGCGACTGCGCCGTCGCATACACCGGCTCTGCCTCCGGCTCGCGCAACGTCGGGAACTTCATCAGCGCGGCGCCCTTCGCGGTCTCGCGCCGATACTCCTCGATCGCGCCGTAGCGGTCGATCGTCTCGACGAGCTTGCGCGCGCCTTCTTCGTTGTCGACGCTGGTGATGATGCGCAGCGCGAGACCGCCGTGATCGAACATGTCCTTGAGCCGCGCGCGGACGGCAGAGAATTCGTCCGAGCTGATGGCGTCGATGATCTGGAACAGCAGCGCGTAATTCGCTTTGTCCGAAAGCGTCTCCTGATCGTTGAGCTGCTTGACGAACCAGTAGAACGCGCGCGGATGGCGGCGCGGATAACGCAGCGTTTCGTCGATGAGCCGGTCGCGCAGCTCTTTGTTGCCGGCCTCGTCGAGGGAGTTGATGATGAGCGAAAGGATGCGCGGGTCTTCGTCGAGGAAGAAGACTTCGCTGTAGACCTTCGGCCAGTCCGGATGCATCTCGCGCACTTGCACGAGCGCGCGCTCACGCAGCGTTTTGTCCGTCACCGCGACAATGACGCGCGACGCCAACGGTCCGGTGATGAGCGATTTCGGATCGAGCAGCGGCGTGTACGAGCCGGGCAGCGTCTCGAGCGTCGCGGCAATCTGCCACGCAGCCGCCGGATCGCGCGGCGCGAGCCTCGCGGCCTCGGCGGCCAATTTGCCGGAGATGTAATCCGCCAGATCTTTGCTGCGCGCGCTGTGTTTCCGCGCCAGGTCGAGCTTGCCTTTGGCGTCGGCGCGATCGAAATCGCGCTTGATCGCTTCGTCGGCCGCGCCGGTCGACGCGCTCCACGAATACGTGGCCTTCGCGCCGCTGCCGCTGATCACGATCTGCGGATTCTTCCTCGCCGCGGTCCACCACGAGCTCCACTTCTCCTCGGGGACGATGCCGATGACGGCGTCGCGCACTTCGCCCATCTGCATCGGGCGTCCGAAACTCTGCAGGATGCGCGCGAAAAATGCCGACGGCGATTTCTTCGCCTCGGCTTTCAGCGCTTCGCCGTCCGTGAACTTCTCGCGAAGGACGTGCCCTTCCGGCAGCGGCACGAGGTACTTCGCCGCCGCGCCGATGGGAACGGGAACGCGTTTGTCCTTCTCGAAGTCGAGCCGCGCGATGCCGAGCTCGGGATTGAGCTCCGTGACGATGCCGGCGCCGCGGCCGGCCATGAAGTACATCTCGCCCTCGTCGTACTTCAGCCAGGTCTCGAGCTTCTCCGCCTTCTCGACCGGATTGCTGGTCGGGTCGGTGAATTTCGTGAAGTCGTAGATGCGCTGGAAACTCTTGTGCGTCCCGTGCGCGCCGCGCAGCGCCTGCTCGATCTGCGGCCGCAGCGTGGCCGGATGTTTGGAGAGCCGGCCCAGCTCCTTCAGCACCTGCAGCCGCAGATGCCACTGCTTCTTCTCCAGCAGCGTGTCGGAGAGGAGGCCGAGGAGCGTGTCGGATTGCGTGCGCTGCTCCGACTTGCGAAGCGCGCGGGCAATGGTGATGAACGAGTCGACGTCGCTCGGGTCGCGTTCGAGCTGCGACATCCATAGGGACTCGAGCTCGTCGAATTTCTTTTGGTCGATCAGGCGCTGAGCATCGTCGCGAAACGGCAAAGTCTAGGTCCCCCCGGGCGGAATGAGCGGGACATTGTAGCGGTGTTGCCCGGCACCCGCGCGACTGATCGTTACTACGTACTGTTGGCCGAGCCTTGGGCAACCAACGCCGCCGGCTGTGCCGGCCTATCGCCGCAACTTGACGATGGCTTTGAACACGTCGAAGGGCAGCTCTTCGGCGTGAACGATGTGGCGAAGGTGATGCAGCGTGGTGCGGCGTTCCTTCACGTCTTCGAGCGAGATGTTGTGCTTCCGAAGTACCTCATGTGCTTTCTGGTCAGGCATAGTTCTCCCGTGTGAAGACTGCGTTGGAGCACGGGCAAACCGGGATGGTCCGAACGCTATTTCACTTAGTTTTATAAAGTACTTGACATTACTCGACCGCGGACGCATCTTGGCGGCATGCGACGCCTTGCACTGCTGATCATCTATCTCCTCTTCAACATCGCCTGCCACCTCGGCACAAGCTCACCCGCCGCGACTGCCGCGTCCGGCGGCGACCTGGCCGGCATGAAGCGGATGCTCGACGCCGGCCTCGATCCGAATGCGCACGACTCGGCCGGCTACACGCCGCTGATCGCCGCCGCGCGTGCCGGCAACGTGGAGATGATCCGTCTCCTCACCAGCCGCGGCGCCAATCCGAACGTGAGCGATGCCGCGGTGAACTCATGGACGCCGCTGCTGCACGCCGTCCACAAGGCGCAGCCGCGCGCGATTGCCGCGCTGCTCGACGCCGGCGCCGATCCCAACGCGGCCGATCCGCACGGGACGACGCCGCTCATGCTCGCCGCCGGCTACGGCTACACCGATATCGTGAAGATCCTGCTCGCGCACAACGCCAATCCGCGCCTGACCGCCAGCGACGGCATCACCGCCCTCGACCTTGCCCGCTCCGGCGTCCCCGACATCGACCGCTTCACCGTCTTCAACTGCCAGCAAGACACGGTAAAAGCGCTGCTCGCCGCCGATCCGAAGCTCCCCGATCACACCGACAAACTGCCCGGAATCGCCCGCCTGCTGATGCGCACGAAGCGCTGCGGCGCGTAAAGATCACGCTGTTTTCGAAAAGTAGACGACCCGCGGCAAGTCTTTGAAGGAACTGTCGCTGGTCACGACATCAGCGTCCATGGCATAGCCGGTCGCGACGACAAAGGCATCAGCCATCGAAAGCTGATGTTCGATCGCAAGGTCCGCGGCGTTTAACGCAATTTCCGTTGACAGCGGAACCACAGTCGTTTGCTGAAGAACAGTCAATGCGGCCAGAGCGTCCTCCTCGGACATCGACTGTTTCAGTTTTCGATACACCTCGTAGACAACCACCGTAGGCGTAACAACGGAACGGAGATCCTGAAGATAGGGATCGAACAGGTTCGCCAGCGGACCGTCAGCGAAGACTTCGATCCATCCGCACGAATCGACGACGATCACACGCGATCGCTCTTGTCCCGTAACCCATCCATCGAGATCCCGCGCGCAAATCCGCGCAGTTCCTCGAGCGAATGCTCAGGCACCAGATGGATGATGCCGCCCTTCACGATGATCTGAAACGCCTGGCCTCTTGTGAGGTGTGCGGATTCACGAACCTCGCGCGGAATGCGAACGTTGTATGTGGCGGACAACTTCGTGCGGCTCATAGGCTCCTCAGTCGGTGATAAACCTACCACGCGGGCCGTTGATTCACACGCGCAGCGCAATCTTTCCGAAGTGGTCCTCTTTCATCGCCCGATGCGCTTCCGCGGCATCCGCGAGGTCGAAGACACGATCGATCACCGGACGGATCCGACCGGCGCGAAGGTCTTCGCCGAAACGGGCGAGGAACATCCGGACGATCCATAGCTTCTCCTCAACCGACCGTGCCCGCAGCGTCGATCCGATGATCTGCTGGCGCTTCGAGAGCAGCGCGTTCACGTTCAGGTCGATCGAGCCTGGGCCGCCCATCGATCCGATGATCACCACGCGGCCGCCGACGGCGAGGCACTCCAGATCGCGCGGCAGGTACTTCGCGCCGATGTGGTCGAGGATCACGTTCGCGCCGCGGGCGCGTTCGACATAATCCTCCTCGTTGTAGTTGATGGCCTCGTCCGCGCCGTGTGCGAGGCAGCGATCGCATTTTTCGCGCGAGCCGGCCGTGACGATCACGCGCAGTCCCGCAAGTTTCGCCAGCGTCGTCGCCGCCGTGCCCACTCCGCTGCCGCCGCCGTGGATCAGCAGCGTCTCACCTGCCCGCGCCCGCGCGAGCTCGAAAACGTTGAGGAACGCGGTGAGAAAAACTTCGGGCATCGCGCCGGCTTCGACATCGCTAAGCGCATCCGGAACGTGAATCGCGGAGCCGTGATCGACGACGACCTCCTCCGCGTAGCCGCCGCCGGCGAGCAGCGCCATGGCGCGATCGCCGGCGTTCCAGCCGCGGACGTGGGCGCCGACTTCGATCACCTCGCCCGCGCATTCGAGTCCCAGGATTGGCGAGGCGCCGGGAGGCGGCGGATAACGGCCTTCGCGCTGGAGCAGATCGGCGCGATTCACCGCCGTCGCGCGAACGCGAATGCGCAGCGTGTCGGATGACATCGCAGGTGCTTCGGCTTCGCCGATCCGCAGGACCGACTCGTCGCCAAAATCATCGAACACGATGGCGCGCATATCGGTGGAGAGTGTATCGTCTCGCCTCCCATGGCCGATGTCATCGCCTGCCGCAATCTGCGCAAGTATTTCGCCGACGTGAAGGCGGTGGACGGGCTCGATCTGTCCGTTGAAAACGGCGAATGTTTCGGGCTCCTCGGGCCGAACGGTGCGGGCAAGACGACGACCATCGAGATCCTGGAGGGATTGACCAAGCCCGATTCCGGCGACGTCGAGATCCTCGGGCTCGACTGGCGCAAACACGAGCGCGAGCTGCGCGAGCGCATCGGCATCTCGCTGCAGGAAACGCAGCTGACCGAGAAACTCACTGTCTTCGAGACGGTGCGGCTTTTCCGCTCGTTTTATCGCAACGGATATGACCCCGAGGAGTTGCTGCGCGATCTCTCGCTCGATGAGAAGCGGGACGCGCGCGTCGGCAAACTTTCGGGCGGCCAGCGGCAGCGGCTCGGCGTCGCATGCGCGCTCGTCGGAAATCCGGACGTGCTCTTTCTCGACGAACCGACGACCGGTCTCGATCCGCAGAGCCGGCTGCAGCTCTGGGACATCGTGCAGCGCTTTCGCGTCAAAGGCGGGACCGTGCTGCTGACGACGCACTACATGGAGGAGGCGCAGCGTCTCTGCGACCGCGTGGCCATCGTCGACCACGGCCACCTCATCGCCCTCGGCTCGCCCGCGGAATTGATCGCCAAGCTCGAAGCGCGCAACGTGATCGAGTTCACCAGCGAGCCGGCGCTTTCGCACGACGTCGTCACGGCGATCGACGCGTGCGCCGGAGCGAGCGCGCACAAAGGCGGATGGCTGCTGCGCGTGCATTCGCTGGCCGAGGCCGTGCCGCAGTTGATCGCGGCCGTGGAGCGGGAAGGCGCGAAACTCGTGTCGCTCTCGACGCATGAAGCGACGCTCGAGGATCTTTTCGTCTCGCTGACCGGAAGGGAGCTTCGCGATGCCTGAGAAAACGCGCATCCGGCCGCCGATCATCGAGCTCGCCGTGACGCGCGCGAAAGAATTTGTCCGCGAAAGCGAAGCGCTCTTCTGGGTTTTCGGATTTCCGCTGATCCTCGCGCTCGCCCTCGGATTCGCGTTCCGCGAGAAGCCGCCCGACCGCGTGCCGGTCGCGGTCGTGGCCGGACCGAATGCCGCGCAACGCCTCGCTGCGCTGCAAAAATCACCGGTGCTTCTGCCTAGCATCATGAGCGAGCAGGACGCGCGCGACGCGCTGCGGCGCGGCAAAGTCTCGCTGCTGATCGAAGGAGCGGACACCGTCGTCTTCCGCTTTGACGCCACGCGTCCCGATGCGCAGAGCGCGCGCCGCGAAGCGGACGATGCGCTGCAGACCGCGGCGGGAAGACGCGACGTCGTCGTCACGCGCGAGGAGCGCGTTCACGAGCAGGGCGCGCGCTACATCGACTTCCTGATCCCCGGCCTACTCGGCATGAACCTGATGGGCACCGGCATGTGGAGCATGGGCTTCACCATCGCCAACGCGCGGATGAAGAAACTGCTGAAGCGCCTGATCGCCACGCCGATGCGCAAGACCGACTTCTTGATGGCGCAGTTTCTGTCGCGGCTGATCTGGCTCCTGATCGAAGTGACGGTGCTGGTCATCTTCGGCTGGCTCGTCTTCGGCGTGCGCGTCAACGGCTCGATTGCGCTGCTGGCCGTCCTCTGCATCATCGGCGGCTTCAGCTTCTCGGGCATCGGACTGTTGACCGCATCGCGCGCGCGGACCATCGAAGCCGTCAGCGGATTGATGAACCTCATCATGATGCCGATGTGGCTCTGTTCCGGCGTCTTCTTTTCCTACGAGCGTTTTCCCGACTCCGTGAAGCCGATCATCCGCCTGCTGCCGCTCACGTTGCTCAACGATGCCTTGCGCGCCGTAATCAATGATGCCGCCGGCCTGACGCAGATCGCTTCGAAACTGGCGCTGCTGGCGGTCTGGGGCTTCGTCACGTTTATGATCGGATTGAAAGTCTTCCGCTGGCAATGAAACGACTCTCGACCATCGTGCTTCTCGTCCTTGCCGCCTGCGCGACGGCGACGCCGAGCGCGCCGAATGCCGACGTTCTCCTGCAGCGCGATCGCGAATTCGCGAAGCAATCGGCGGCGCGCGGCGCTCTCGCCTGGCGCGAGTTCATGGCTCCGAGCGCTGCGAAACCGGCCAACGGCGGCGTGATGCTCATCGGACCTCAGGAGATCGGCGACAACATGCTCGCCGCGTTCGCGAGCGGCTTCAGGCTTTCGTGGGAGCCGACGCGCGCCGAAATCTCGCGCGGCGGAAAGCTCGGCTACACTTGGGGCCGCTATCACTCCGACTTCAACGGCAAGACGCACGAAGGCGCGTACATGACCGTCTGGGAAAAACAGCCGGACGGCACATGGAAAGTGCTCTTCGATACGGGCGATCCGGATTGAGAACGGGGAGTGGGGTGTAGGGAGTGGAGAGTAGTAGAACGAACGAGCGGGAGAGCGCTAACTAATCTCCCACTCCCTACTCCCCACCCCCACACTCATCAGAATTTGAAGTACAGCCCGAGGTTTGCCTGCCCCTGGAACAGATCGCGGTTGTACGTGTAGTTGCACAGCCGGCAGGTCGTGTCGTTCGGAAGCGAAGTGTAGAAGCCGCGGATCTCGCCGCGGATCCCGGCGTGACTCTGGATCGGCACTTTCACGCCGACGCCTGCCGATGCGGAGAAACGCGTCGCCGTCGAAACGTCGGATCGGCGCGGATCGAGCGTGGCCACGCCGGCGCTGCCGATGAAATACGGCGTCGCCGCGTACGACTGATTGAACGGCACGAGAATCCCGGCGTGGTAGTAGGTGATGTCGAAGTTGCCGAGACGATGGCTGGGATCGAAAAGTCCGCCGCCGTTGCCGTTCGTGAAGTCGGTGCTCTGATGATCGATCATCAGCTCGACCTTCATGCCGTTCGGCTGGATGGGGATGCCGAGATTGATGCCGAAGTTCGCGGAGCTGGCGACGTCCGCGTCCTCATTGAAAAGAGAGGTCTGGCCGGAGTAGACCGTCCCACCCCACGTGTAACCGACGAAGGGCGTGATCTCGAAAGTGTTGTCGGCGAAGTAGCGGTAACGATCGCGAGGTCCGCGGTCGCGCCACGGCTGGGCGAAGAGCGATGCGGGAATGATCAGTAGCAGCAAAACGAAAACGAATTTACGCATAGGTGTCCTCCATTGACATGGCCGCGCCGGATGCAGAATCGGCGCCTTGAAAATCAATCAGGTTCAGCCGTCACCAAGCGTTTGCACGTCCATACCTAAGGACAGCGTGTTCGATCAGGTGGACAACTGCGTAGAATCACCGCCGCATGAAAGTCGCCACATGGAATGTGAACGGGATCCGCGCCCGCGAGTCGCAGTTTCAGGAGTGGGTCGCGGCCGCACAGCCGGACGTGATCTGCCTGCAGGAGATCAAAGCCTCCATCCCCCAAATCCCCGAGTCGATCTGCAACCTCGGCGGCTACTGGTGCTACTGGCACGGTGCGGCCGCGTACTCCGGCGTCGCGCTGCACATGCGCCGCGAGACGTTCCCCGAGGAGCCGAAGTTCACGCATCCGGATTTCGATCACGAGACGCGCATCGTGCAAGCGCGCGCCGGCGACACGGTCTTCGCCTCGGTCTACGTGCCGAACGGCGGCAAGGACTACGCGGCCAAAATCGCGTTCATGAAGTCGCTGATCGCCTACGCGCGCACGCATCGCGAGCAGGGACTCAACCTCGTCATCTGCGGCGACTACAACGTCGCGCGCACGGACCTGGACGTGCATCCCAAAGAGCGCAAACCGAACATCATCGGCCAGCGTCCCGAGGAACGCGACCTCCTCGAAGCGATGATCGCCGAGGGCCTTGCCGACGTCGGCCGCAAGCTCTACCCCGAAGCCGACGACTACTTCACTTGGTGGGCGCCCTGGCGCAACCTCCGCCAACGCAACATCGGCTGGCGTCTCGATTACGTCCTCGCCAGCGAGTCGCTCGCGCAACGCGCGGTGTCGTGCCCGAGTTACCGCGAGATCGGAACGAGCGATCACGCGCCGGTGGTGGCGACGTTCGAGTAAACCGCCGAGGAATTTTCAGTCGCGGAGTTTCTCCTTGTCGTAGTCGATCGCGATGCGGGCATCGGAAGCTCAGTTCACGCCGATGTCATCAGGCCGCAGTGCCGTGGCACTTCTTGTATTTTTTTCCGCTGCCGCACCAGCAGGGGTCGTTGCGGCCGATCTTTGGTTCCTTGCGCTGAACCTGCGCGGGGCCTGACGTGCCGCCGGCGCCGGAGAAGACCATCGGCGGAGCTTTCTGTTTCGGCGGCGGCATGGCGCGCTGCACGCGCTGGACGTCTTCCTGCCGTTCGCCTTCGCGCTCGACGACCACCTCCGTTTTCCAGAGGTACTTCACGACGCGGTCCTGGATCAGCTCCATCATTTCCTGGAAGATCTCGAATGACTCCTTCTTGTACTCGATCAGCGGATCGCGCTGGCCGTAGCCGCGCAGGCCGATGCCTTCCTTGAGGTGATCGACGTTGAGAAGGTGATCCTTCCAGAGCTGATCGATGACCTGCAGGAGGATGTACTTCTCGTGCAGGCGCATCATCTCCGGGCCGATCGACGATTCCTTCTGCTCGTAGCGGTGATTGACGGCTTCGATCACGGCGTCCTTCACCGCGGCGGGCGGTGTCGTGGCCAGATCGACGCCGGCGGTTTTCAGATCGACGCCGAAGAAGTCGTAGAGCTCCGCGTTCAGCTTCTCCTCGTCCGGCTGCTCGCGGTTGTCGGCGGGGATGTAGGTCTCGATCAGGTAGTCGACGATCTCGTCGGCGGCGTTGAGGATGTACTCCTTTCCTTCGCGGCCTTCGAGGATGGAGCGGCGCAGTGTGTAGACCGACTCGCGCTGCTTGTTCATCACGTCGTCGTATTCGAGGAGGTGCTTGCGGGCCTCGAAGTTGCGGCCTTCCACCTGCTCTTGCGCGCGCCGGATCGAGCGCGTGACCATGCCGTGCTCGATGGGGACGCCTTCTTCCATGCCGAGGCGTTCCATCCAGTTCATGAGGCGATCGCCGCCGAAGATGCGCATCAGATCGTCTTCGAGCGAGAGATAAAAACGCGATGCTCCGGGATCACCCTGACGTCCGGAACGCCCGCGAAGCTGATTGTCGATGCGTCGCGACTCGTGGCGCTCGGTGCCGACGATGTGCAGCCCGCCGAGGCGGATCACTTCATCGTGATCGAGCTTCCATTGCGCCTGGATCTCCTCTTCGATCCGTTTGCGTTCGGCGGGATCGGCGACGTCCTTCGTCTTCTGCGCGGTCGTGAATTCGGGATTGCCGCCGAGCAGAATGTCGGTTCCGCGGCCGGCCATGTTCGTGGCGATCGTCACTGCGCCTTTGCGTCCGGCCTGCGCGACGATTTCGGCTTCCTTCTCGTGGTACTTCGCGTTGAGGACGACGTGCGGGACGCCTTTGCGTTTCAGCGCTGAGGAGAGAGCCTCCGACTTCTCGATCGAGATCGTGCCGACCAGCGCCGGCTGTCCTTTTTCATTGAGGACCTTGATCTCGTCGACGATGGCGTTGAACTTCTCGCGCTCGGTGCGGTAGACAAGGTCGCCGTAATCCTTGCGCACCATCTGGCGGTTGGGCGGGATGACCACGACCTCCAGTTTGTAAATGCTGTCGAATTCGGCGGCCTCGGTATCGGCCGTTCCGGTCATGCCGGCCAGTTTGTCGTACATCCGGAAAAGGTTCTGGAAGGTGATCGTGGCCAGCGTCTGGTTCTCGGCCTCGATCTTCACGCCTTCCTTTGCCTCGACCGCCTGGTGCAGGCCGTCGCTCCAGCGGCGGCCGGGCATGAGGCGTCCGGTGAACTCATCGACGATGAGGACTTCGCCGTCTTTGACGACGTACTCGACGTCGAGCTTGTAAAGCGTGTGCGCGCGCAGCGCCTGCTGGACCGCGTGCAGCGTGTCCATGTTGTCGGGGTCGTAGAGATTGTTGACGCCGAGGAGTTTCTCAGCGTGCAGCACGCCCTCCTCGGTGAGCACGGCCGTGTGCTGCTTCTCGTCGACCTGGTAATCCTTCTCTTTGACGAGGCGCGGGATGATGCGATCGACGGCGTAGTACTTGCCGGGGCTCTCTTCCGATGGACCGCTGATGATGAGCGGCGTGCGCGCTTCGTCGATGAGGATGGAGTCGACCTCGTCGACGATGGCGTAGACGGGATCGCGCTGCACCATGTCCTCGAGGTTGAACTTCATGTTGTCGCGCAGGTAGTCGAAGCCGTACTCGTTGTTGGTGCCGTAGGTGACGTCGCAGCCGTACGCTTCCTGCCGCTCGCGGTCGCCGTGATGGTTCTGGATGATGCCGACGGTGAGGCCGAGGAACTTGTAGAGGCGTCCCATCCACTCGGAGTCGCGGCGGGCGAGGTAATCGTTGACGGTGACGAGATGCACGCCGCGTCCGGTCAGCGCGTTGAGATAAACCGGCAGCGTGGCCACGAGCGTCTTGCCTTCGCCGGTTTTCATCTCGGCGATTTTGCCGCGATGCAGGACGATGCCGCCCATGAGTTGGACGTCGAAGTGGCGCATGTTGAGGACGCGCTTGCCGCCCTCGCGCGCGACCGCAAAGGCCTCGGGGAGAATTTCGTCGAGCGCGGCCTGCAGGTCTTCCTTCGCGGCGCGGACGACTGCTTCGTCGCGCGGGACTTCTTTCTTCGCTACGTCGAGCGCTTCGACGGCGGGACGAAGGCGCGCACGGAACTCGTCCGTTTTTGCGCGGAGGCCGTCGTCGGACAACTGGCTGATCTCGGGCTCGAGCGCGTTGATCTGCGCCACGATGGGCAGCATCTTCTTGACGTCGCGCTCGTGCTTCGAGCCAAAAATGGAGGTGAGAACTTTATCGATCATGGTGATTTCCTTCCCAGCAACAAACAAACCGCGAACCAGAGGAGAGGCTCAGCAGTTGGTTGCAGGGGCGCGTGGCGTGGCGGCGCCGGCGAGAGGCGCTTCGATGCGGGCGGGAGCTTCGTCGATGACGCGCGGCGTTGTCGTTTCAAAACGCGCGTGATGCTGGCTGCTGCGCGGCGCGGCGATCGACTGCTCGCTGGTGATGACCCCGCACTCCGCCGCCACGTTCGCAATGCGCGTCCGCGCGACCGGTGCTTCGGTCGTTCCGGTGATCGCGCCGAGGGCGATGGCAAAAAGGAGGTAAAGGTTCATGCAGCGGGCGTAGCGTATATCAAACGAAATGGCTGGGAAGGCATTCCGCTACTTCGCCAGCGCCACCAGCCGGTTCCAGTTCGTGTACGTCTGGTGTCCGAGGAAGATGACCAGGGCGAAGTAAGCGATGGCGATGAAGACGCGCTGCGAGATGGTCACGTCGTAGAAGGCTTCGTCATCCTTCTCGCGAACGATGGATAGGTAGACCTGGAATGCAACCAACAGAACGAGCAGCAGCATCAGCGGGTTCGGCTGCTTGACCACCTTGTAGACCAGGATGCCGCCGCCGAAGACCCACATCCATTTCGTGACGGCCGCGGAGATGCGTCCGCCGTCGAGCATCCCGATCGGCAGGAGGTTGAAGAGGTTCACAAAGAAGCCGCCCTCGGCGATGGTGAGATAGAGCGGCTGATTCGTCCACTTGTAAATCTGCAGAAAGACCAGCGTGACGAACGTTCCCGCGACCGGACCGGCCAATCCAATCTGCGCGTCGTCGTAGGCCGAACGCGGCTGATCTTTCAGCGTGACCGCGCCGCCGACGAAGGGGATGAAGACCATCAGGCCGGCGCGCAGTCCCTTGGCCCGGATGGCCACCGCGTGACCGATCTCGTGGATGAGGATGATGCCGACGAAGCCGAGAACGAACTTCAGCGGAGCCTTCGTGGCCATGGCCCAGATGGACAGGCCCATGGTGACGCCGGCGACGGAGTACTGCATCAGCCCGAAGCCTTCGAACGGATTGACGGCGTAGCCGCGGAAGAAATCGAAGACGAGGAAGACCAGCGCCTTCAGTTTGAGCAGAACGAAGGCGACGGTGATCGCGGCGCCCGACAAGAATTTCGCGAAGGGGTGGCGCTTCGGCGCGCGAGCCGCGGGCTCGCTCGAAAGGGCGTTGGTCTCGATCGGATTGTGGGACGTGGCCGCGCCGGAATCCATTGAAGAATCGGGCGATAGAACGCCGGGCCGGGTGCTATATTCCGCGCCGTGCCGGTGCCGTCCGTCGACGATTTGCGGCGCGATCTGCGGGAGAGAGGTTACCTCTCGCACGCCATCGAGCGGTGGTTCGCGCACGACCCATTTACTGCCGGCCGCTCCTCCCGCGCCTTCTGGATCGAGCTGTTCACCGTTGCCGGAAAGGCCGCCATCCTCATCGCCGCCTTCGCGATCCTCCCCCTCACCGGCATCATGCTGTTTCGCAACCATCCACTCTCCGCGGGCGAGACCTTGCTCATGTCTCTGCTCTATGGAGTGACAGGATTCGCGATTTCGTTTCTTCTGCTCGTTACGATCGCGTTGATTTTGAAGTTGCGGCCGACCATCGTCATCGACACACCGCGCGCGTTGCTGGCGATCTCGTTCGCAGCCGCGGCGCTGCTGGCCGCGCCGATCGCAATCTGGTGGTACCGCTTTCCGACGGCACCGTCGTGGCCCGAGCTGCTGACGGGCATCGCAGCGCTGGCCGCGTTTTTCCTCATCGCCACGATCGCCATCTCGGCTGCTCTTTTATCGTTCTCGATCTACGAACTGCAGCGCATTCCGGCCATTCATCAGAAACCACGCGGCGTGCCGATGACGATTGCTGCGGCGATCCTGATCGCGTTACTTTTCCTGCCCACGTTCGCTGCGCAGGATAATCGCACCATCGAGCCGCCGATCCAGGTGGTGACGAAACGTACGGTTCACACCGTCACGCTCGTTGCCGTCGACGGGCTCACCTACGAGCTTGCGCGCGACCGATTCTCGCCTCGCTTCGACAGTCTCGCGCCAATCGAGCTGATGCCCGGCTCCTCCGCCACCGAACGGTGGGCCTCGGTCGGCACCGGTGTGCCGACCGGCATTCACGGCGTTCGCGCGGTCGACGGCGTTCGTTTTCGCAACGGCCGGCATCTGCTGCAATCGGTATCGCCCGTCGACTTCGTCCTGCGCGATCTCGCCGAGGACGTGAAGCTGGCCGCACGCGAGCCGCTGCCGCCGACAGTGCGCAAGCGCGATTACGTCTGGGAGATTTTCGGCGCGCGCCTGCTGCCGTCGTTGTCGATCAACTGGTGGACCACCGACGACATCCAGAGCGGCGTGCTCGAAGAGATCAGCCAGAAGCCGGTGTTTGCCGCGGCCAGCACGCCGCCTTCGAATGCCGAGGTCGAGGCGATGCGCGTCGATCAGGTCGCGTCAGATCGACTCATCTGGGAGCGGCAACGGAACGCGACTCTCCGGATCGGCACGGTCTACCTGCCGGCGCTCGACATCATCCTGAACCGCCTGACGCTCGATCCGGCCACGCGCCTCGCGGCCTCGGTGCGCGTTCTCGACAATCTCGACGGCCTGCTTTCGAAGCTCGGCAACGGCGTTGTCCTGATCGGGCTGCCCGGCGAAGGACAATCCGGCCATGGCGTGATCGCGACGTATTTTCCGATGAAGACGCGGCCGCGCTCCGCCTTTGACGTCGCGCCTACACTTTGCACGCTGCTCGGCTTTCCGGCGACCGATGAGATGCCCGGCCGCAGCGTCTTTGCAAACACCTCACGCATTCCAACTTACGGTCCGCGCGCGGCCACCGCGTCGCCGGCCAAAGTCAACGAGGAGTATTACGAAAACCTGAAGTCACTGGGGTACATACGATGAGAAAACTTGCGCTGGTCATCACGCTTTTCCTTTCCACCGCGGCATTCGCGCAGCATGTGATGCGCTTCGAGGACCTCGCCGCGATTCACCGCATCGGCGGGCCGCAACTCTCGCCCGACGGAAAGTGGATCGCCTACGACGTCTCCACTCCCGACCTCGCCGCGAACAAAAGTTTCAGTGGCGTTTACCTGATTCCGTCCGCCGGCGGACCGCCGAAACTGATCAGCGATGCCAAGCATCAGGACAACGGTCCGGCATGGTCGCCGGACGGCAAGACGATCGCCTACGTTTCGAATCGCGACGGCGGCGCACATCAGGTTTATCTGTACGACGTCGCGGCGGGCACGTCGCGCAAGGTGAGCGATCTCGCTGGCGGCGCGGGCACCGTCAAATGGATTCCGGATGGATCGGGCCTCGTCGTCGTATCGGACATCTATCCCGATTGCGGCGTCGATCCCGCTTGCATCAAGGACAAGACGACGGCCGAGGGGAACGCCCCGACGAAAGCGCGCGTGCTGACCGGGTTGCTCTATCGCCACTGGAAGGCGTGGCAGGAGCCGACGCGCAGCCACATCGTTTATGTCCCCCTCGGCACCGGCACTCCGCGCGATCTCACACCGGGCGCCTTCGACGCACCGCCGTTTTCGGTCGGTGGCGGCGATGAATTCGATGTTTCGCCGGACGGAAAAGAGCTTGTCTTCGCGCGCGATACCGGTCAGCATCCCGAGGTCTCGACGAATGCGGATCTCTTCCTCGTTCCGATTGCCGGCGGCGACGCGAAGCGCATCACCACGCGCATGGGCGCGGATACATCGCCGCACTATTCGCCCGACGGCCGCTGGATCGCGTATCGCTCGCAGGCGCGCGCCGGATACGAATCCGATCTGTGGGAGCTGTGGCTCTACGATCGCGCGGCCGGCACTTCGCATCGCATCGGTAACGATTTCAATGACTGGGTCGAGTCGGTCAATTGGTCGCCCGATTCGAAGTCGATGTTCGTCATCGCGCCGCGGCAGGGACGCGACGTGCTTTACGAGGTCTCGCTCGACGGCAAGTTCCTGCCGATCGCCGGCTACGGCTCGACGAGCGCCGTCGCGGTGTCGCCGAACGGCCAGACGATCTACGTCTCGCGCTCCAGCCTGACCGGACCGACGGACATCTACGCCGTCGACAAACGCACAAACGCCGTCAATCGACTGACGCATGAAAACGACGCGCTGCTCACGAGCCTGCGCCTAGGCGTGACGCATGACGTTTTCTGGACCGGCGCCGAGGGCGCGCGCGTGCAGGGACATCTCATGACGCCGCCCGGATTCGACCAGACGAAAAAGTATCCGGCCATCGTGCTCATTCACGGCGGCCCGCAGGGCGCGTGGGGCGATGCGTGGTCGTATCGCTGGAATCCGGAGATGTTCGCGGCGCGCGGGTATGTCGTGCTGATGCCGAACCCGCGCGGCTCCAGCGGTTTCGGGCAGAAGTTCCTCGAAGAAGTCTCCGGCGACTGGGGCGGCAAGGCTTACGTCGACATCATGAACGGCGTGGACATGCTGGCCGCGCTGCCGTACGTCGACGGAACGCGCATCGGCGCTGCCGGCGGTTCCTACGGCGGCTACATGGTCGACTGGATCCTCGGCCACACCGATCGCTTCAAGGCGCTCGTCTCGCACGCCGGCGTCTACGATCTGAAGTCGGAGTATGGCGTCACCGAGGAGCTGTGGTTTCCGGAGTGGGAGTTCAAAGGAAATCCGTGGGACAACCCGGAGCTGTATCAGAAATGGTCGCCCGACAACTTCGTGAAGAACTTCAAGACGCCGACGCTGGTCACGCACGGCGAGCTCGATTTCCGCGTCCCGATCAATCAGGGCCTGGAGCTTTTCACCGCACTACAGCGCCGCGGCATTCCGTCGAAGATGGTCTACTTTCCCGACGAAGGCCACTGGGTCCTGAAGCCGCAGAATTCGAAGCTCTGGTACCAGACGGTGGGCGATTGGTTCGATCAGTGGCTGAAACAGCCGTAAGCGATTTCGGCGCATTCCGCGTCGATTGATGAATAGGAGGAGAACCTATGAAACTTCATCGTCTCGTCATCGCTCTGCTCGTCATCACCGCCATCGCCTCGGGATTCGTAGCCGGCCGCGCCAGCGCCGATCAGCCGCGCATGCAGGCCGCTCTCGAACATCTGCGCCTCGCGCGCACCGAGCTCCAACACGCCGATCGCGACAAAGGCGGCCATCGCGAGGCCGCGCTCAAGTACACGAATGACGCGATCGCCGAGGTCGAGCGCGGAATTCAGTACGACCGTCACCATTAAGCCGCCAAATAAAACGCCTGCCGTGCGCTGCTGCGCGGCAGGCGTTTTTGCATCGACGGCGATCGTGTCGCCTCAGGCGCGTCCGACGTTTGAGGCCGGCGTCGTGCTGCCGGTTCCGCCTGTACCGCCTTCGCCGGGCCCGAGGGCCGGACGGGCGACGGTCGAGGTGATACCGACCGCCTCGGCGTACTTCAGGTACGTGTCGATCGAAGCGATGACGACGCGCGCTTCAACCGTGATCAGGTCGATGCCGACGAGCGAGATCCTGACCCATGCATCGACGACGATGCCTTTGTCGAGGATTCGGTCGAGTACGTCGATAAGACTTGTGCCGCCTGGTGCGCGTTCAACTGCCATGACTTACCTGCCTTTCCTCTCGTCTGCTTTTGTTTGCGTAGCCCGCGGAAGCGCGCGGGCCTCGAGCTTTGCTTCCAGCTCGTTCATGCGCGCCTTCAACGCGTCGTACTCTTCGGCGCTCACCGTGCCCGCGTTCGGCGGCGCAGAGTAGAAGCGGTCCGAGCGCCACCAGTTGATGCCGATGGCCTCGGCCTTGTCGATCGAGCAGATGACCAGCCGGAGCTGGATCGTGAGGAGCTCGACGTTCGCAAGCGACACTTTGATGTCGCCCGCGACGACGAGACCCTTATCGAGGATCTTGTCGAGGATGTCGACAAGGCCCTGCGGCTGTCGTTGCTCGATCGGCATGAACGCGAACAGTAGTCGGGGAGGGTTTTGAAAGTCAAAGACGAAATGTTGAATGGTGAATGTTCAATGTTGAATGGACGGGCTCGCTCGGCACCGATGCCTTCATTCAACACTGAACATTCAACATTCAACATTGAACATTCGCTTTTGACTTTCGAAATGGTGCGTTCACGCAACGGGTTAAAACGCCCGTGACCCAAAAGTCCCCACTCCGCCTGATCGCAGAGCCGCTTGCCATCGCCATCGTGCTCGCCTTCGGCGTTCGCGCGGCGATGCGGCTCTACGTGATTCCGTCGTCGTCGATGGCGCCGACGCTGGTGCCAGGCGATCACATCGTCGTGACGCCGTATCGCTTCGGAAAGATGCCGAACCGCGGCGACGTCATCGTCTTTCGCTCGCCGCGTGCCGCAGATGAATTGATGATCAAGCGCGTCATCGGCACTCCCGGCGACCTCGTGGAAACGCGCGCCGGACGCGTCATCGTCTGCGGCCACGCGCTTTCGGAGCCGTATGTCACGGCGCAGGCGGCCAGCGGCGCGATCCCGCCGCAGATCATCCCCGCCGGCAGCTACTTCGTTCTCGGCGACAACCGCGCCGACTCGCTCGACAGCCGCAGCTGGGGCGTGCTTCCGCGCGAAGCGGTCGTCGGCCGCGCGAGGATGGTGTTGTGGTCGAGCGATGGGCGTGGTGGCTCAGGCATCGTCGCCGCTGCTTCCCCGACACCCGACACCCGACAGCCGACACCCGCGAGCACGCGCCGCCTCTTCAGACTCATCCAGTAGGTATACTCAGCGCCGACGGAGGTCGTTATGCGCAAGAGTCGTCGTGAGCGCGGCGAGGGTAAGTTGGGCTGCCTGGTCGGCCTCATCCTTCTCGGTGTGGCCATCTTCGTGGCATGGAAGATGATCCCGGTGAAGGTGAAGGCTGCGGAGTTGCGGCAGACCGTGGTGGACGAGGCCAAGTCGGCGGGGACGCACAATGACGACCGCATACGAGGGGCCATTCTCAAAACGGCGAGAGAAGACGACCTGCCGGTCACTGAAGACAACATCAAGATCGTCCGAACGGCGAACGAGATCACGGTGACGGTGACGTACACGATCCCCATCGCCTTCCCCGGCTACACGTACAACTGGCACCTCGAGCACGAAGCAAGAAATCCGATCTTCTAGGAGAGTCCATGGCCATCAACATCAAGATCCGCGACAACGGTCCCTACCTTGTCGAAGGAGAGTTCACCCTCACCGACGCGCAGGGCAATCCGGTCGAAGTGAAGAAAGCGGCGCTCTGCCGTTGCGGCGGATCGACGATGAAGCCGTTCTGCGACGGCACTCACTCGAAGATCGGATTCAAAGGCGCGAACGAAGCGGTGCAGGAAGCTGATCCCGGATCGTCCTCCACCTGAAAGACCACCGTCTCCCAGCCGCTCAATACGTTCGACCTCCGTTCCGTTTCGTTTTCGCGTTCCTGAATGAAGTTCATGTCGTTCATGGGGCGAGACACAGATCAAGCGGCGCGCCGGAGGCCGTGCTCTCTGCCCGAGCCCGGATGGCAGTCAAATCGCGACGTGGCGTGCAGAAGTTTTTGACGTTACGATAGCGCTTCACTCCCACGTCCATGGCCAACGGATCCGACTCCGCACGACGGCGCACGCTCACCGTCTTTCTTACGCAGGGCTTCGCCGGTCTGCTGCTGATGTTGTGGATCACGTGGCTGCGCTTCGATCAGACCGCTGTCATCCTGCATCGACTGCAGCCGAATGCGGCCGGCGTCATCCTCATCCTGATTGCCTTCGCCACGACGCTGGCGCTGCTGAAATTCGAGCTGACGGAGTTGATCTTCGTCTCGCTCGTTCTCACCGCCTACACGGTGATGATCCCGATCCTCGGAGTGGTAATGTCGTCGTGGCTGGCGGTGAGCGTGGCGGGATTCGCGCGCGTGCTGGCGCTGAAGCAGATCGGACCGGCGAAAATCGAATCGACCGACCGCATCGTCGATCACGTCAAGACCTTCGGACTCTTCGGAACGTACGGCATCCCGGTCGTTGCGGCAGCGACGTTATACGAGCACCTGAACGGCGAGTTGCCGCTGGCGCACGCCACCGCGCTCGCCGCGGCGAAGATCGCGCTCTGCGGCGTGGTGCTGAGCGTGACGAACATCCTGCTGATGTTCCGCGTGGCGCAGTCGTACGGCTATTCGCTGCGCAAGATCATGCGCATCGATGGTGTCGATCTGGCCATCTACCTGCTCACCGTTCCCTACGCCGTGATGACCGCGCTTTCCTTCGCGGCCCTCGGCTGGAGCGCGCTGATCGCGCTTGCGTTCAGCGGCAGCGTAGCCATCGGCATCGCGCGCAACCTGGCCAAGACGCGCAGCAAGAGCCTGCAGCAACTGCAGCGGATCGCGTCGCTGACGAACATTGGAAAGACCATCTCGCTGCGATACACGACCGAGGAGCTGCTGAACGCGATTTACAACGAGTGCAAACGATCGGTCGACTGCACGCTCTTCACCATCGCGCTGCTCGACGAGTCGACGAACGAGCTCTCCTTCGAGCTCGACGTGCGCGACGACGTTCGTCTTCCCAAAGAGCGCATCAACCTCGGCGAGGGGCTGAACTCGTGGGTGGCCACGCATCATGAGCCGCTGCTCATCGGAAGTGTCGCCGACGAGAAACGCATCGGCGTCAGGGCGGTCGCCGATACGAAGCCGACCGAGTCGTGGCTTGGCGTTCCGATGATCGCCCGCGACCGCCTCATCGGCGTCATCTCCGTCGAAAGCTTCAAGAAAAACGCGTTCACGAACGACGACATGCTGCTGCTCACCGCGATCGCCAATCAGGCGGCGGTGGCCATCGAAAACGCGCATCTCTACAAAGATCTCGAAGGCCTGACTTACGCGCTCGAACAGCGCGTGCTGGAGCGGACGAACGAGCTGCGTGAGACGAACCTTCGGTTGCTGGCCGCGGATCGGTCGAAGAATCAGTTCCTGGCCAACATGTCGCACGAGTTGCGCACGCCGCTGAATTCGATCATCGGATTTTCGAGCGTGCTGCTGGAAAACACGCGCGCCGTCGTGCCGCAGCGGCTGTACAAGTTCCTCGAAAACATCCACGTGGCCGGCAACCATCTGCTGGAGTTGATCAACGACATCCTCGATCTCTCGAAGATCGAGGCCGGCAAGATGGAGCTGCGCACCGACGAGTTCGACCTGCGCGACACCATCGCCGCGGTCGAGCGCGTGATGAAAGGTTTCGCCGCCGAAGCGCGCGTCAGGATCACCGCGTCAATCGAACCTTCCGTGCCGATGGTGCGGCTGGACGAAGGGCGCCTCAAGCAGATCCTCTTCAACCTGCTTTCGAACGCGGTCAAGTTTTCGCCGGACGGCGGCCCGGTGACGATCACCGTGACGTCGCTGCCGCGTACAACCTCGCCGCTGGAGGTCGACAGCGTGCGCATCGACGTCGCCGACCGCGGCATCGGCATCCCGCCCGATGAAGTGCAGCGCATCTTCGACGAGTTCTATCAGACCGAGGAAGGGCGGCGGGCGCGGCGCGGCGGAACGGGGTTGGGTCTCTCGCTCACGCGCAACTTCGTCGAGCTCCATCACGGACGGATCGAAGTGCAGTCGGTGTTCGGCGAAGGCTCCTGTTTCTCGCTCTATCTGCCGGTCGACTACGACGCTGCCGCGGCCACGCTGCCGATCTCGATCAGCGGCGGCGCGGGGAGGGCGTCGGGAGCGGCCGTTGCCACTCCCGACCGCCACCTACATCAACTCTGATTCGGCGAAAAAGAACGCGATCTCGATCTTCGCGTTGTCGTCGGAGTCGGATCCGTGGATCGCGTTCTGCTCGATCGATTCGCCGAACTCCTTGCGGATCGTGCCGGCGTCGGCTTTCGACGGATCGGTCGCGCCCATGAGCGTGCGCAGCGCGAGCACGGCGCCTTCTTTTTCCAGCGCCGCGACGTAGACGGTGCCGGAGGTCATGTACTTGACGAGATCCGGAAAGAACGGCCGTTCGCGATGAACGCCGTAAAAGGCCTCGGCCTGTTTGGTGGAGAGGTTGACCTTCTTGATGCCGAGGATGCGAAAGCCCTCGGACTCGAGCCGGCCGACGATTTTTCCGAAGTTCCCTTTGCGGACCGAGTCCGGCTTGATGATCGTAAACGTGCGATTCGACATGGGTGTTGTTGTCCTTCTGAGGCGAATTGGGCGGCGGATTATAGCTTGTCATCCTGAGCCGCCGGAGCCGAGCGGCGCGAAGCGCCGATCGGCGTAGGACGGTCGAAGGATCTCAAGCTTCCCAAGCTGCGTTTGAATCCCGGCGGGTTTCAGCCGGAGTTAGGAATCTTGAGATCCTTCGCCGTCCTGCGCGACTCCGCGCTTCGCGCTACGTCGCTCCGGCGGCTCAGAATGACATCACTGCGCGGTCGTGATGATCGCCGAAATCCCGGACGCCTCCAGCTTCGCGCGAACGCCTGCTGCCTGGTCGCGCGTCTCGAACGGGCCGATGCGGACGAGGTAGAGCGACGTGTGCTCGATCGTCGCGTCCTGGCCGATGCCGGCGAGCTTCTTCTGCAGCGCTTTCGCGTTCGCTTCCTGTGAGAACGCGCCGACCTGGACGACGTAACGTCCCGTGCGCGGCGTCGCGGCGCGAGGCTGCGGCTGCGGCGTCACGCGAGGCGTCATCGGCGCGGGTGTCGGGGGAAGCGGCGACGTCTTCACCGGCACGTCTTCGATCGTGGTGCCGTTCGCGGCTACCTGACGCCGCGTTTCGACGCCGCTCGCATGTTGCTCAGTGACCTGAACGCTTTCGACGGTTGCCGGCGCGGAAGGCTGCGGCTGCGGAGTCGCCGGAGCAGGAACTGGGACTTGAACGGGCGTCGGAGTCGGCGTCGCCGCGACGGCGCTCGTATCGGGCACGGTCACGTTGAAGGACGCGGGCGGTTCCCGGTCGCCGCGGCCCATCTTCACCACGGTCATGTCGATTTCGCCGCCGCCACTTTCCGCGATTCCGATCTGTTGCGCCGCCGCGTACGAAAGGTCGATCAGACGGTCGCCGACGTACGGGCCGCGGTCGTTGACGCGGACGCGCACCGTCTGGCCGGTCTTCGCATTGTGAACGTCGAGCAGGGTTCCAAATGGCAGCGTACGGTGCGATGCCGTCATCAGCATCGGATCGAAGATCTCGCCGTTGGCCGTCGTCCGTCCGGCGAACTCCTGGCCGATCCACCCGGCCAGACCGTGCGACGTCATCGGCTGCGCCGGTGCGCTGGCCGCCCCTGTCTGTGCATCCGAGGCCGCGATTTGCGACCTTGACGGATTGGAATCGGGCGCCGCGTGAAACGAACATGCGTACAGTGCCGCCGCGGCCAACGACAGAAGAACTCGTTTCATACCCGCACCTCGCCGACTTCCGTTCCGATGTGTGACCGCTCCGATTCGAGGATGGGATCGACGTCCTCGATGAGAAATCGTTCCGTCTGCTGCTTCGAAAGACCCGTGTAATTCTCCGGTTTCGCCATCTCCGAAATCGATGCGCGATCGATGCCGAACAGCGGATCGGCGGCGATACGGTCGCAGAGATCGTTCTCGTTTCCGCCCGATTTCAGCACGTCCGCGGCGGCCTGCGAATGGATGCGCACGCGCTCGTGCAGCACCTGCCGGTCGCCGCCGCGCCGCGTCCCTTCCATCATCAGGTTCTCGGTCATCATGAACGGCAGCTCGCGCCGGACGTTGGCCGCGATCACCTCTTCGTGCACGACCAGCCCGGCGGCGATGTTGTCATAGATCAGCGCGATCGCATCCGCCGCCAGAAAGGCCTCGGGGATGGCGATGCGGCGATTCGCGGAATCGTCGAGGGTCCTCTCGAACCATTGCGTCGCCGCCGTGAAGGCGGGGTTGAGCGCGTTGACAATGAGGTGCCGCGACAGCGCGTCGATCCGTTCGGCGCGCATCGGGTTGCGCTTGTACGCCATCGCTGACGAGCCGACCTGCTCCGCCTCGAACGGCTCTTCGATCTCGCGCAGGTGTTGAAGCAATCGCATGTCGTACGCGAACTTCGACGCCGACTGCGCGAATCCCGAGAGCACGTTCACGGCCTGCGAGTCGACCTTGCGCGAATAGGTCTGTCCGGAAACCGGATAGCTGCGGCGCATGCCGACCTTTTCCGCGACGAGCTGTTCGAGCCGATTCACTTTGCTTTCGTCGCCGTCGAAGAGGCTGAGAAACGAGGCCTGCGTGCCGGTCGCACCCTTCACGCCGAGGAGCGCGAGTTGGGATAGGCGGAACTCGACTTCGCGAAAATCGAGCAGCAGATCGTGCAGCCACAACGTCGCGCGTTTGCCGACCGTCGTCAGTTGCGCGGGCTGGAAGTGCGTGAACGCGAGTGCCGGCGTCGCGCGCCATTTCCAGGCGAAGTCGCGCAACTTGGCCATCAGATTGACGATGCGCCGGCGGATGATGCCGAGCGCCTCGCGCATCTGCAGGATGTCGGTGTTGTCGGTGACGAAGGCCGAGGTCGCGCCGAGGTGGATGATCCCTTTCGCGGATGGCGCCTGGAGACCGAAGGCGTAGATGTGCGACATCACGTCGTGACGGATCTCGCGTTCACGGCGTTCGGCGTCGGCGTAGTTGATGTCGTTCGCCGCCGCTTTCAGTTCGGCGATCTGCGCATCCGTGATCGACAAACCGAGCTCTTTCTCGGCCTCGGCCAGCGCAATCCAGAGCGTTCGCCACGTCCGGAATTTGTAGTCGGCGGAGAAGAGATACGACATCTCCTTCGAGGAGTACCGCTCGTTTAGAGGGTTCTGTGCGGCGTCGCGCGTCACCGCGGCGAATTATACGGCGTTGACACTGCCGCACCGACCCGCGACACTACCTTCACGCATGCAGCCCGCCGCCTCCACGCGCTCGCCGCGCCGCGCCACGCAAACGATCCGCAGAATCGCGGTGGTGCTGGTGGCGATTCTCGTCGTCGCCGGCGTGGCCTCGCTCTTCGTCACCGGCCGCGCGACCTCGGAGTTGCAGCAGTCGCGCAAGCGGGTGGAGTCGCTCAACGCCGAAATCCGCCAGCTCGAAAAAGAGAACGCCCGGCTTCGAGCGGAGATCGACAGCGTGAAGAAGTCGACCTTCGCCGTCGAGCGCATCGCCCGCGAAGACCTTGGCATGTCGCGCAAGGGCGAGGTGATCTACCTCCTGCCCGCGAATTCACAGCCGCGTTAGTTTCGCGTACTTGGCGATGAATTTTTTCGAGCCGATGCCTCGGTCGAAGTAGACCGTGAGCTTGGCCTCGGGGCCGGAGCCTTCCATCGTCAGAATGGTGCCGTCGCCGAACTGTTCGTGCCGCACGCGCTGTCCGCGCTTGAGCGCCGCGGGCGCGCTCGGCGGCGCCGCCGGACGGAGCGCAGCGGGATCGAGCTGCACCGGCGACTCTTTGAAAAACGACAGCACACCGTTGACGGAGTCGTTCTTGCGCGGCGGCGGCGCGGGAGCGGGAGATGCGATCCGAGGAGGCGGCGGCGAGGCCGGACGCGAATACGGCGACGGCTGCGCGCGGCGCGGCTCGCCGGAGTAGCGGTCGCTGTAGCGATCGCCTTGCCGCATCGGCCGCTCGCGCCACGACGGCGCGTCGGGCACGTAGCGCGCGCGTGCCATGCGCACTTCCTCGCGGACGTTCTCGGGAATCTCGGTGATGAACGGCGACGGACTCTGCTCGCGAAACTGCCCGTGCAGCCGGCGCTCGAGGCAATGCACGCACCAGAGCTGCTCGCGAGCGCGCGTCATGCCGACGTAGCAAAGCCGGCGTTCCTCTTCGAGATCGTCTTGGTCGTCCTTCGACTGCGAATGCGGCAGGATTCCCTCTTCCATCCCGGTGAGGAAGACCACTTTGAACTCGAGACCCTTCGCCGAGTGCAGCGTCATCAGCGTGACGCCTTTCTGCGATTCGTACTTGTCGAGGTCCGACATCAGCGTCAGCGAGTCGAGATAATCGCCGAGCGTCGCCCCCGGATTCTGCTCCGAATACTCGCGCGCGGAGTTCATCATTTCGTCGATGTTCTGCAGGCGCGATTCGTCCTGCACGTCGCGCGACTCGGTCAACATGCGCCGGTAGCCGGTGCGCAGCAGCAGGTAGTCGTACAACTCCGGCAGCGGATTGTTCGCTGCGCGCTGCAGGTCGTGCACGATCTCGCGAAACTCTTTCACGGCCTTCGACGCGCGCGGCGGCAGGAAGGACAGATCGCCTTCGATGACCGTCCAGAGCGTGACGTTCTGCGCCGCGGCCTGATCGTTCAGCGCCTTCATCGTCGTATCGCCGATGCCGCGCGATGGCACGTTGATCACGCGCTCGATCGAAGGCGTGTCGTGCGGACGGATGGCCAGCCGCAGAAACGAGAGCACGTCCTTGATCTCGGCGCGCTCGTAAAACTTCACGCCGCCGACGACGGAGTAGGGGATGTTGCCGCGCAGCAGCTCTTCTTCAAATGGTCGCGACTGCGCGTTGGTGCGGAACAGAATCGCGTAATCGGACAGCTTGTACCGCCCGCGCATGCTGGTCATCTTGTCGATGACGAACTGCGCTTCTTCGCGCTCGTTGCTGCACGTCACCACGCGCACCGGTTCGCCGCTGCCGGAGTCGGTGAAGAGCGTCTTCCCCTTGCGAGCGATGTTGTTGGCGACGACTCCCGTGGCCGCATCGAGGATGTTGCCGGTCGAACGGTAGTTCTGTTCGAGCTTGATGATCCGCGCGCCGGGAAAATCGCGCTCGAAGTTAAGGATGTTGTTGATGTCCGCGCCGCGGAACTTGTAGATCGACTGATCCTCGTCACCGACTGCGACGATGTTCTGCCGCTTGCCCGCCAGCGCTTTGATGAGCATGTACTGCGCGCGGTTCGTGTCCTGATATTCGTCGATCAGCAGATGCTGAAAACGGTTGTGGATCTCCTCGGCGATGTCTTCGTTCTTCTCGATCAGCGCGACGTAGTTTCCGATGAGGTCATCGAAATCCATGGCGTCGTACTCTTGGAGCCGGCGCTGATACATCCGATAGACCTCGGCCACGCGCGAGCCGAAAAAGTCGAGATTCTCCTTTTCGTACTCGGCCGGTCCGATCAGCTCATTCTTCGACGCCGAAATGCGGTTGAGGATCGATCGCGGCGGGAAGGCTTCGTCGTTCATCTGCAGCTCGCGCATGCAGCGGCGGACGAGCGTAAGTTGATCCGAGGTGTCGTAGACGGCGAAGGACTTCGTGTAACCGAGGCGGTCGGCGTAGCGGCGCAGCATGCGGAGCGAGGTCGAGTGAAACGTCCCGATCCAGAGGTTGCCATGCGCCCGCGCGCCGCTGCCGGGCACGAGGTGGCCGACGCGGCTGACCATCTCGCTGGCGGCCTTGTTCGTAAACGTTACGGCGAGGATGTTCGTCGGATTCACACCGAGCTCGCCGATCAGCCACGCGATGCGATACGTGATCACGCGCGTCTTTCCGGACCCCGCTCCGGCCAGGACGAGCAGCGGCCCTTCGCCGTGCGTCACGGCTTCGCGCTGCTGCGGGTTGAGTCCGGTGAGGTCGATCATTCGGGCGCATGGTAACAGCCGTTTTTCGAGACGAAATCCATTCGCCATCGAGGCGTGTTCTGACGGCAAATCATCAATTCGTACTACACTTGGCGGGTTCGTCGATGCGGGATTCAGGGGCCGCCGCGGCAACCAACTCGGAGGCTACTAAATGTTCGGTTCACTCGGAGTACCGGAGCTCCTCATCATTTTCGCAATCATCCTGGTCGTTTTCGGCGCCGGCAAGCTGCCGCAACTCGGCAAGGGACTCGGTGAAGGCATCTCCAATTTTCGCGATGGCCTGAAGGCGCGCGACGACAAGAAGACGGCCACTCTCGAAGAGAAGAAGAACGCGTAACTCGTTCCGAAGGGCGCGCTGTGCCACTGACGCCGGAACCCGCAACACCTCTGTATCAGACGGAGATCTCCCAGATGCCTCTTGCCGAGGTGCTGGTGAAGATCCATCGATACCGCGCGCCCGGACGCGTCGACTGCAAACGCGGCGATGAGGTCAAGCGGATCTATCTCGATCACGGCCAGATCGTTTTCGCGACCACCAACCAGCTCGCCGAATCGCTCGGCGACAAGCTTCTCCGCGAAGGGCGCATCACGCGCCGCCAGTACGAGGAAAGCGTGGCGCGCGCGCAAGAAACCGGCAATCGGCACGGCACCACGCTCGTGGCGATGAACGCGATCACGCCCGAAGAGCTGTTCACCGCGGTGCGCGGTCAGATCGAGGAGATCATCTGGCCGGTCTTCGGCTGGGACTCCGGCACAGTCAGCTTCACCGCCGGCCGCGACAAACGGCTCGAGTTCATCAAGGTCGACATTCCGGTGCCGATGGCGATTCTGCACGGCGTGCGGCATGTCGCCGACGCGCGGTCTCTCGTGGCGCGCCTCGGCACGAAGACGACGCTCTTCGCCCGCTCGACCGGCCACACCGAGGGGTTGGTGCTCGACGACGATGAACAGCGACTGCTCGATGCCGTCGACGGACGCAAAGTCCTCTACGAGCTGGTGAACACGCCGCCGCTGGCTTCCGCGGATAACGCGCGCATCCTCTACGCGTTCTTCGCCCTCGGCCTGATCGTTCCGCGCGAGCCGCGACAGATCAAAGTCCAAGTCAAGACCGACGGCGGCAAGTACGCGTGACGCTGCGCTGGCTCGTCACCGGAGCGGGCGGCATGGTCGGCCACGATGTCTGTGCTGCGCTGGAGTCGCGCGATGAGACTGTCCTTCCGCTGACAAAATCCGATCTCGACATCACCAATGCCGCTGACGTTCGCGATGCGGTTCGCCGCGCGAGGCCGGACGTCATCGTCAACTGCGCCGCCTACACGAAGGTTGACGATGCGGAAACGAACGAGCATCTGGCCACGGCGATCAACGGATCGGCGGTGGAGTTCCTGGCCGATGCGGCGAATGAGGTCGACGCGCTGCTCGTGCAGATCTCGACCGATTTCGTCTTCGACGGCGCAAAACGGACGCCGTACGAAGTCAACGACGAGCCGGCTCCGCTGTCGGCGTACGGACGATCGAAACTGGTCGGCGAGCAGGCTGCGACGATGGCGCGGAAGTACGTCATCCTCCGAACGGCGTGGCTGTTCGGCGTCCATGGTCCGAACTTCGTCGAGGCCATTCGCAATCAAGTCCGCAAGGGAACGAATCCGCTGCGCGTCGTCAACGATCAGCGCGGACGGCCGACCTACACGCCGCATCTCGCCGACGCCATCGTCCGTATCGCGCAACGCGCGCACGAAGACGAGAACGCGCGCGGCATCGTCCACTACGCCGATGAGCCGGAGTGCACATGGTTCGACTTCGCGCGAGCGATCGTCGGCGACCAGGCGACGGTGATGCCGGTTTCGAGTGACGCGTTTCCGCGGCCGGCGATCCGCCCGGCGTATTCGGTGCTCTCCACCGAACACTACGAACGGATCACCGGCGTAAAACCGGAGTCGTGGGAAGAGGGGCTGCGCGAATATCTGCAGCGTCGCGTCTAAGGCGTACGGACGGTGACGAAAAGGCGCCGCTCGCCGATGAGCCCCCCAACGATCGCGCCGGTCTCCGTGACGACGAAGTGCTGCAATTCATCAGGGAATAGCGGCGGGAGTTTGGCGATGGCGTTGCGGAAGGCCTCTTCAAACGAAAATGAATCCGAGTAACCCGTCGCGGTTCGCTTGACGCCGACGAACTTTTTGTCGACTCCTGCAGGTGCATGGGCGTCGCGATTTTCGACCGGCACTTTCTGGGGGCCACCGGCGGTGTTCACCGTCACGTACGGCCGATATGTGCCGATGTAGTCGAGCGTCGTCACTTCGTATGGTGTCTCGACGTCGGGGCAAATCCCCGGCCCGCGACGCCACTCGACGGAGTACTCCGGCGGCTCGATATCGAGCGGGCTCCTGAAGATCTGGACCTCGTAGCAGGGTGTCGGCTTGTCACCTTTTGCCGTGAGCTTCAGATGGCCGCTGAAGAATACGGCGGTAATTTCTTTGACTTTGGCGGGTTGCCATGTGGGTGCTGCAGTCGTGCTTGTCATATCCAGCTCCTTTCGACAGGAGGTAAGACGGACAGGTGGACAGAATTCCGAATCGTTCGTAAAAAAGTGCAGCCGGACCACGTACGGCTCACTACGCGACCCAGACGAAGCGCAGCTCACCGCCGGAATCCGGCTGCCCTGATTAGATGGCCCTATCCGCCAAATTCCCCGCATACATCAGGTATTCGACATTTCCCTCAGCACCTTTGACCGGACTCTCGATGACGCCGCGGACGTCGAAGCCGATCTCGCGGGCAAAGGCGACGACGGCGTCGACTGCCGCGGCACGCTTCGTTTCATCGCGCACGATCCCGCCTTTTCCGACGTCGGCTTTGCCGACTTCGAACTGCGGTTTGATCAACGCCACCAACTCGCCGCGCAGAAACGTGTCCACCGCGGGCAGGATCAATTTCAACGGGATGAAGGAGACGTCGATGGAGACGAACTCGATGACATCCTCAAAATCTGCGGCGGTGAGATAACGCGCATTGACCTTCTCGCGATTCACGACGCGCGGATCGTTGCGAAGTGAGACGTCGATCTGGCCGTAGCCGACGTCGATCGCGTAAACCTTCTTCGCGCCGCTCTTTAGCATCACGTCGGTGAAGCCGCCGGTAGACGCGCCGATGTCGGCGCAGATTTTCCCTTCGACGCTGATCCCGAATTCGCGCAGCGCGTGCGCGAGCTTCATCCCTCCGCGTCCGACCCAGGGATGCTCCAGCTCCTCGATGCGCAACTCATCGTCATCGCCGACGTTCGCTCCCGCTTTGTCGACGTGCTGGCCATTGACGAGGATCCGCCTGGCCATGATCAGTGACTGCGCCTTCGACCGCGTCTCACAAAGTCCGCGCTCGACGAGGGCGACGTCCAGCCGCTGCTTCTTCATTCGCTTACGACGGTGAACCCTTCCTGTCGGAAGTGATGGTCGTTGGTGAGGACGTGCGTGATGCCGTGATGCTCCATGAGCACCATCGACATGCAGTCCACGAATGAATACTCCTTATCAAGTCGGTGGGCGTAACGGTTGAGGGCAAGTTCAAATAGAGCCGGCGTTGATTCGACGACCTCGTGAGATCGACGGATCGCGCGTACGGTTTCGACCGCATTCGCACGAGCAAGTGGCCCTTCACCGGAAAAGTAAGTGAGAAGCTCGCCAAGAACATAGTCATGAGTGAGCAGCCGCCTGCCGCCGACCGTTCGATCGAGACGCATCACCTTTTGATGGTGTTGATCGTACGGATCAATTCTGGCGATGAAAAACCAGGTATCGGCGAAGTACGTCTTCATCACTTCGTCGAAACGCGCCGTCCAATGCCATAGACCACTTCATCGATGTGGTCGGAGTCGTGCCCCTTCTCATGCATGCGGCGAAAGACCTCGTCGGGCACGTCCTTCCAGATTCTGTCGACGATTTCGCCGAACTCTCCGATCGTTCCCGTAGCTTCCGGTTCAACGCTGTCGCCCACAAACTCCCGCACCCTCTTCGCGATCCCGTTCGCATCGAGGTCGTACTGCGCGCGGAGGACGTCTTGCGCGCCGTGGTGGACGTATTCGTCGGGGATGCCGATGCGGTGGAAAGCGACGTCGCGGATGCCGAGTTGCTGGACGCGCTCCATGATCGCGGCGCCGAAGCCGCCGGCGAGGGAGCCTTCCTCCACGGTGATGATTTTCGTGAACGGACGGCAGTACTTCGCGATCAGCTCATCGTCGAGCGGCTTGATGAAGCGGGCGTTGATGACCGCGACTTCGATCCCTTCCTTCGCCAGGATTTCCGCCGCCTGCATCGACGGCCAGACTTCGTTGCCGATGGCGAAGATCGCGCCGGCGTTGCCTTCGCGCAAGACCTCGCCTTTGCCGATCGGAAGCGACTTCAGCTCCGCATCCATCGTCACGCCGAAGCCGTTGCCGCGCGGGTAGCGCAGCGACGTCGGATGGCCGGTCTCGAACGACGTCTTCAGCATGTGCCGCAGCTCGTTCTCGTCCTTCGGCGCCATGCAGATCATGTTCGGGAAGATGCGCAGGTAGGCCATGTCGTAGATGCCGTGATGCGTTGGCCCGTCGGCGCCGGCGATGCCGCCGCGATCGAGAGCGAAGACGACCGGCAGATCCATGATGGCCACGTCGTGGAAAACCTGATCGAAGGCGCGTTGCAGGAACGTCGAGTAGATCGCCGCGATCGGCTTCATCCCCTGTGTGGCCAGGCCGCCGCTGAACGTCACCGCGTGTTCTTCGGCGATGCCGACGTCGAACGCGCGATCGGGGAACGCCTTCGTGAATTTGTCCATACCCGTTCCGTCCGGCATCGCCGCGGTGATGCCGACGATTTTCGGATCGCGTTTGGCCAGCTCGATCAGCGTCTCCGCGAAGACGGCCGTGTAGCTCGGCGCGGACGCCTTCGTCGAGGGCACCACCTCGCCGGATTCGATGTCGAATGGAGAAACGCCGTGCGACCAGATCGGCTTGTTCTCCGCCGGCACGTAGCCCTTCCCCTTTTTCGTGATCACGTGCACGAGGAGCGGGCCGTTGTAATCCTTGTTCTTCTCGAAAAGATCGATCAGGAAATCGAGATCGTGGCCGTCGAAAGGCCCGAGGTACTTGAAGCCGAGCTCCTCGAAGAGCGTGCCCGGCACGATCATGTGCTTGAAGAGCTGCTCCATGTCGCTGGCCAGGCCGTGGAGCTTGCCGCCGACGAGCGGGATGCGATCCATGATGCCGCGCGCCAGATCCTTGGCCTGGTTGTAAGCCTGACCTTTGATGAGCCCGTTCAGGTATCCCGACATCGCGCCGACGTTTGTCGAGATCGACATGTCGTTGTCGTTGAGGATGATCATCAACTTGCGCTTGAGGTGTCCGGCCTGGTTGAGGCCTTCCAGCGCCAGCCCGCCGGACAGCGCGCCGTCGCCGATGATGGCCACGACGCGATAGTCGTCATGCTTGATGTCGCGCGCGACGGCGATGCCGAGGGCGGCGGAGATCGAAGTGGAAGCGTGACCGGCGTTGAAGACGTCGTACTCCGATTCCTCGCGCTTGCAGAAGCCGGAGATTCCGCCGTGCATGCGGATGGTGTCGAAGGTGTCGCGGCGTCCGGTGATCAGCTTGTGCGGATACGATTGGTGGCCGGTATCGAACACGATCTGGTCGCGCGGCGTGTCGAAAACGTAGTGCAGCGCCAGGGTCAGCTCGACGATGCCGAGGTTGCCGCCGAAGTGACCGCCGATCTTCGAGACCACTTCGATGATGCGGTGACGGATCTCTGCCGCAAGCTCGTGGAGCTGCTTGCGGTCCAGTTTGCGCAGGTCGTGCGGCGAGTTGATGGTGTCGAGGAGCGTCATGGCGGTGCGGCGCCTCAGGATCGCCGTTCGCAGATGAAACGCGCGATACCGGGGAGATAGTTCACAGGGCCGGCGATGATATCAGCGTTGCGGAGCGCCTCGCCGAGGAGCGCCTCCACCTTCGCGCGTGCCGCATCCGTGCCGAACAGCGCCGGATAGGTGAGCTTGCCTTGTGCAACATCCTTCCCAGCCGTCTTGCCGAGCGTGGCTGCGTCCTCTTCCTGGTCGAGGAGATCGTCGACGATCTGGAAGGCCAGGCCGACCGCGTTGCCGTAGTTTCGTAGTGCGTCGATCTTGATGTCCGGCGCGTTCGCCAGCAGGCCGCCGAGGACGACCGAGGCCGTCAGCAGCTTGCCGGTTTTGTTGCGATGGATGAAGTCGAGCAGTTCGGGCGTCGATTCGTCCGTGCCGGTGGCGATGATGTCCGCAACCTGCCCGCCGATCATCCCCTGCGAATCGACAGCGACCGCGACTTCGCGGATGGCGCGAAGCTGGTGCGCCGCCTCCACCCCAACCACGGGCCTCGCCAGCCACGAAAACGCCTCGGTCAGCAATGCGTCGCCGGTGAGGATCCCCATCGCTTCGCCGAAGACGACGTGCGTGGTCTTGCGTCCGCGCCGAAGGTCGTCATCATCGAGTGCGGGGAGATCGTCGTGCACGAGCGAATAGGTGTGAATCAGCTCTAGCGCAGCGATCGGCACGAGAAGCTCGTCAACATTCGCGCCGCACGCTTCCGCCGCGGCGATGGCGACGATCGGACGGATACGCTTGCCGCCGCCGAGGACGGCGTAACGCATCGCTTCGTGAATGACGGTTGGTTCGGTGTCCGCGGGAGGAAGGTTCGTGTCGAGCACGCGATCGACGAGTTGCCGTTTCGAATTGAGATAGTCGCCGAGGTCGCTCACTCCTCGTCAACCTCGGGAACCTCATCGAGCTCCTCGCTCTCGAACGGCTCGATGCGCGGCTGCCCTTTGGCGTCGGCCAGGATCAGCTCGATCTTCTTCTCCACCTCTTCCAGCTTCTGATTGCAGAAGCGCGAGAGCCGGATGCCTTCCTCGAAGAGCTGCAGCGATTCGTCGAGCGGCATCTCCTCCGACTCCAGACGCTTAACGATCGTCTCGAGATGCTGAAAGGCTTTTTCGAATTCGTTCGACTTGCGGGCCATCACTCCCCTGTTGTGGGCCAGACAGTCTCAAGCCCCATCGTCTTTCCGTCAACCGTGCAGGCGAGGCGGCCCGTTTTCAACTGCACTTCGATCGCTTCGCCGATCGCGACCGCGGCGACGTCCATGATCGGCTTGCGCCGGCCGCGTTTCGTGCGGGAGAAGGCGATGGCGTAGCCGCGGGAGAGGACCGAGAGCGGCGAGACGGCGCCGAGGGTGGCGGCGGTGGCGCGGAGGCGTTCGCGTTCGCGGACTACGCGCGACGGGAAGCGGAGCAGTGGCGTGTTGACAGCGGCCAAACGCGATCGCATCGATCGCGCACGCGCTTCGAGCATGCGGAAAAGCGTGACGCGGCTGCGGTCGAGGCGTTCGCGGCGCGACGCGATCCGTCGCGGCAAGAGTCCGAGCCGATCGGACGACGCGAGGTGGCGAAGTTCGTGGCGATAGTTGCGGACACGCGATTCGACGACATGCCGCACGCGTCTCGCCATGTGATCGATCTGCGTACAAATCTCACTCTTGGCCCGGATCACGACCTCGGCGGCCGCGGACGGCGTCGGCGCGCGCAGGTCGGCTACGAAATCGCAGATGGTGAAGTCCGTCTCGTGACCGATCGCGGAGATGGTTGGGATCGCGCAGGCGGCGACCGCGCGGGCGACCGACTCCTCGTTGAAGGCCCACAGATCTTCGAGCGATCCTCCGCCGCGGCAGATCAGCACGACGTCATGCATCTGCCAGCGCGACAGATGGCGGATGGCGATGGTGATTTCGCGCGCGGCATCGCGGCCCTGCACGCGTACCGGGTAAACCTGCACATGCAAACCTTCGAAACGGCGCCCGAGGACGTTGAGGACGTCGCGAATCGCAGCGCCGGTGGGGCTGGTGACGATGGCGATGCGCTGCGGCAGCATCGGAATCGGCTTCTTGCGGGCGGGATCGAAGAGTCCTTCATCCGCGAGCTGCTTTTTCAATTGCTCGAAGGCCAGTTGCAGCGCGCCGAGGCCGGCCGGCTCGACCGCGACGGCGTTGAGCTGGAACTCTCCCTTCTGCTCGTACAGCGTCAGGCGTCCTCGGACGATGAGCTGCAATCCGTTTTCGATGCGGAAGCGGAGGAAGCGGGAATTGGTGGCGAACAGCACCACGCGCATCTGGGCCCGCGAATCCTTGATCGAAAAATAAATATGTCCGGCCGCGGATCTGACCACGTTCGTGGCTTCGCCCTCGACGCTTATGTCGTTGTAACGAAAGAGCTCTACGTTGATCTGACGGATGAGCTCACTAACTTTCCAGACGCGCTCGGGCATGCGCGTCATGTTATTGAAATCAATTCGGGCAAGCTAGTTGCTCTTCCGTTGATTGCCGCAAGGCATTTGACGGCTGCCGTTCGAAGGCAGCAAGGAGCAGGAAAATGAGAACAGAATCGATTCTGAAAAAAGCAGTGGCCGGCCTGGGGTCGGCGGCGCTCGTAATCGCGATGAGCGCATGTGCACACCATGATGTAGCCGCGGATCAGGGCTACGGGCAGATCCGCACCGAGGCGCCGGCAACGGCGGATTCGAGCAGCACCACGGTCGCAACGGTTCCGGCGCCGGCCAATACGGTTGGCGTGGCCACGTCGCCGACTCCGTCCGTGATCTCCGGCCCGGCGGCTGTCGATAACAGCGGTCGCGCCTACACCAGCAGCTCCGCCGGCGGTACCGGCAACGGCTCCACGATCGGCACGAACACGAACGTAAACCTGATCCCGAAGAACAGCAGCACTTCGACGGTCGTCGTCACGCAGTCGCCGGCGACGGTCGACACGACAGCCAGCACGACGACGACCGAGACCACCGTGATCACGCCCGCGCCGGCTCCGGTGATCGCCGAGACGCCCGCACCGGCTCCGGTGATCGTCGAGACCCCGGCTCCGGCCCCCGCGCCGATGAGCTCGAGCACGACGGAAACGACCACGCAGCAGTCGACGACCAGCACCGACACCACGACCACCACTACCGACACGACGGCCAAGACGACCACGAAGCATCACCGCCGGATGCACAAGGACTAACTCGCGGTCGAAAACGCAGTACGGCAGGGCGCGGGCGACCGCGCCCTTTTCGTATTCAGTGGATTAGTGGGTCAGTAGATCAGTAGATCAGTGGTCAGTAGATCAGTAGTCGCTGCAGACTGGTCTGACGCTTTCCTGATCTACTGATCACTGATCTACTGATCCACTTCGCGATCACTTCTTCTTTGCAACCGCTGGTTTCGCCGGCGGCGGTGCGAGCGGCTTGATCAGCGTCTCCATCCAATCAGGCTTGCCGGTCGTGCGCTCGAGGTGCGGGTACTTTTCGCCGCCGTGGTAGTCGATCGACGCGGTCGTGAAGAACTCGCCGTTCTGGACGATGAGCGTCATCGGCGTCGTCGACTTGCTCGACGCTTTCAACGCATCGCGCAGCCGTGCGGTGCTGTAGGCGCGGCCGTTCACAGCCACGATGCGCGCTCCCGGCACGAGGCCGGCTCGGGCGGCGGTCGACTCCGGCACGACGTCGCCGATCGAGCCGTTTTCGCGGACGTTGAAGCCGAGTGTCGCGTTGAAGTCCGCACCTTTCGAACGGGCCTCCTGAAATTGCAGCGCCACGTTCGGCTTGTCGTTGTAGACGAGATGCCATCCGGACTGCTCGATGCCGCCCATCGGAGGCGTGGCGGACATTGACGTCAGGCGCTGATTCAGAAATCCGCGCCAGTCGTGCGGCGCGACCGCGTTGAGCGCGGCCACGAGGTCATCGAACGTGTACGGTTTCAGCTCCGCATGACCGCTCGCGCCGCCGTAGAACGCGCGTGTGAAATCGTCGAGTGACTTCTTGCCGTTCGTCAGCGACCGGATGGTCATGTCGGCGTCGAGCCAGAGCAGTTCGCCTTCCGGGTAGTAGTCGACGCTGCGGCGCCAGTTCGTCGATGCGCCGGGCGCCTCGTACAGAAGCTGCGCGGCGACGGCGGTGTCGAGAAGCGGGCGCCACGTGCGTCCGGTGTGCTGCGTCATCTGCGCCGCAGTCAGCGCGAGGTTGTCGCGATAGTCCTCGGGCGTCAGGATTCCGGCGCGCACCGGCAGAAGATCGCCGAGGTATTCGGTCAGACCTTCGTAAACCCAGAGCAGCTCGCCGGTCATCGGCTTGTCGTAATTGTTCGTGGCCAGGCCGGCCGGGCGGCGGTACTTGCCATTCCACGAATGAACGAACTCGTGCGCCATCAGGCCCGACACCCATTTGCGGCTCGTGTCTTCGCGCAGCGTCGATTCGTCGGTGCGGTCGTCGCTCGACTCGTGATGCTCGAGGCCGAAGTGCGCGACGGCGTCGCTGAGCGTGAGCAGCCAGTCGTAGTGGCGATAGTGATTCGCGCCGAAGACGGCAGTGGTCTCGTCGACGAGCCTTCCGTACTGCGTCGCGAAATCGTCCGGCGTCTCCGTGGCCTCGGTGCTCTCCGAAAGAAGGTTCAGCGTGTGCCGCAGCGGCGAATGGCTTACCAGATCGATCTTGCGCAGCGTCTGCCCGAGCTGCACCGGCGAGTCGATGACGGTCGTCAACGTGGCCGGCTCGAAGTGAATCTCGTCACCGTTGCGTCCGACCGTCTCCAGCGCCGTTGCGTAAAGCCATCCGGCCGGAATGCGCAGTGACGCATCGACCTGAATCGAATCGCTGGCCACTCCGCGGGGATACAGCAGCACGGTGTTCCAGCTCAGCACCGCCAGCCGCGGCGTGGTCGACGCGCCGGCGGTGAAGTTCGCGCCGGGCGCGGGCGCGAGGAAGTCGAGATCGACGTCGAGCGACGCCGCGCCGGCCGGGACGTCGACGTTGAACGCGAACATCTCCACCGGATCGCGCAACCAGATCACCGGCTGTCCGTTCGCCGTGATGCGCAGCCCTGCCAGGCCGTTGATCGGCCCGGTCGGCCCATGCTCGCCGGGGATCCATTTCGGATAGAACAGCGTCATCGGCCCCGGCGTGGCGGGGATGTTCAGATGCGCGTGATAGATGTTCGAAGCGACGCTCGTGGCATCGACATGCAAGGTAATCGGCGCGGCGGAAAGCGCGACGGCGATAAAGAGCAGCGGCAGGACAAGCGCAAGACGTTTCATGACGCGGAATCGTAGACCAACAACGCTTCGTCCTGCGCGCTCGCAACAGGTTTTCACCACTGAGGCACAGAGAACACAGAGGATTCGCTGTGACCTCTGTGCCTCTGTGGTGATTTTTTGTCCACCGGGGCGAGCACTGCTTCGAGGATCGGCCGCATTTGCGAGAGTTGCTTGATGCGGATGACGAGGTCCCACGCGGCCTCGAACTTTTTCCATCCTGCGCTGTAGGCAAAATGTTTGAGGCGGTGCTTGAATGATTCGTGTGCCGATGACGCGCGGAAGATCGCGCTCCAGCGGTAGAACGATTCGTAGGCCCAGTCGTAGCCGCGTTTCAATTCGTCCGGCGACATGCTGGTCGGGTGGTAGACGACGTTGCGCGTGTCGTAGAGATCCCAGTTGCGCGTTGCGATCCGGTTTTGCGCTTCCATCTCCGCAAAGAGCGCCGTGCCGGGATAGGGCGTGAGGATGTGGAACGTGGACGTGGTCAGGCCCGACTGGACGGCCCAGTCGACCGTGCGGGAGAAGACGTCGCGATCGTCGCCGTCGAGGCCGAAGACGAAGCTGCCGTTGATCATGATGCCGAGCGCGTCGAGGCGGCGGACCACGTCGCGGTAGCTGCGATTCAAGTTCTGACGCTTGCCGGCGCCGGCCAGGCTTGCATTCGACAGCGTTTCGAATCCGACGAACAGGCTGCGCAGTCCCGCTGCAGCGGCTTCTTCGATGACGTCGTCACGCAGGATCGAATCGACGGTTGCGGCGCCCTGGAAGACGCGGCCCATCCCGCGCATGCCGCGAAACAGTTCGCGAGCGAACTTCGGGTTGCCGAAGAGGTGGTCGTCGAGGAAGTAGAGATGCCGGCCGGGAAGGCGTGCGATCTCCGCGAGCGCGTCGTCGACGAGCTGCGTGTAGAACGTGCGGCCGCCGGCGAAGAAGCCGTCTTTGTAGCAGAAGGTGAAGTGATGCGGGCAGCCGCGCGAAACGACGATCGAGTTCGGGACGAGATAGCGATGCCGTTGAATGAGATCGCGCCGAATGGGCGGAAGCTCTTTCAGCGTGCGTACGGAAGATTCGTAGCGCCGCTGAGGAGTACCGGCGGCGAGGTCCTTCAGAAACATCGGGAACGTGTGCTCGCCCGGCCCGAGGAAGATCGTGTCGGCGTGCGGGGCCGCCTCGTCGGGCAGCGACGTCACGTGAAGTCCGCCCAGCGCGACGTAGGCGCCGCGGCCGCGATAGTGATCGGCGATCTGGTAGGCGCGGTAGGCGTTGGTGATGTAGACCTGAATGATGACCAGATCGGGTTCGTCATCGAGATCGAGCTTCTCGACGTGCTCGTCCTGCAGCGAAATCTCCAGATTCGGATCGAGGTAGGCGGCCAGAGTGGCCAGGCCGAGGGGCGGGAAAAGGGAGTACTTGATCGGACGCCAGTAGGGGCTCGTCGCTTCGGTCAGCGCCGGAAGAATGAGCTTGACGCGCCGGATCGGCAATCGCACGAAGGACTTTATATCACAAAGTCATTCCGTCAATGGCCCCTCCGCCCGTCCTTCGATGAACTGCTGCACGATCGGATTCTTCGACTGCTGGAACGCCTCGGGCGTTCCTTCTTCCACGATGCGTCCTTTGTAGAGCATGGCCACGCGGTCGGCGATCTTGAAGGCCACTTTCATGTCGTGCGTGATGGTGACCGTGGTCGTGTTCAGCGTGCGATCCATCTCCACGATCAGTTCGGCGATGACGTCGCTGATGACCGGATCGAGGCCGGTAGTCGGCTCGTCGAACAGGAGGATTTCCGGTTTCAGCGAAATGGCCCGCGCGAAACCGACGCGGCGCCGCATGCCGCCGGAGAGCTCGGACGGACGCTTCGACGCGACGCCGGGGAGGTGCACGAGGTCGAGGCATTCGTCGACCCGTTCGCGGATTTGCTGTTCCGTGAACTTTGTATGGCGCCGCAACGGGAAGGCGATGTTCTCGAAGACCGACATCGAGTCGAAGAGCGCCCCTTCCTGAAACGACATCCCGAACTTGCGACGGAAGTTGTTCAGCTCCACCGGTTTCATCGTGCCGATGTCTTCGCCGTCGATGATGATTTTGCCGCGGTCTGGCTTCATCAAACCGATGATGTGCTTGAGCGTGACGCTCTTGCCGACGCCCGAGCCGCCGACGATGACCAGCGCTTCGCCGCGGCCGACGTCGATCGACATGTCGTCGAGCACCTTCCGCCCGCCGAGCGTTTTGTCGACGTGCTGCAGCGAGATCATCGGAGTGTCGTCAGCCATGTTAAAAAAGGAGCTTGGTCAAAAAGAAATCGGTCAGCAGAATGATCAGCGACGCGCTCACCACCGCCGCGGTCGTGGCGCGGCCGACGCCCTCGGCGCCGCCGCGCGTGTAGTAGCCGCGCACGCAACCGGTCAGCGTCAGGATCAGGCCGAAGAACGCCGACTTGATCAAGCCGCTCCAGACGTCGTTCATATGCAGAAACTGATACGTGTTCTGCTGGTACACGACCGGATTCGCTCCCATCATCTTCACGCCGACGAGGTAGCCGCCGCCGACGCCGAGCGCGTCGCCCAGAATCGTCAGGAGCGGAAGCATGACCGTGCCGGCGATCACACGCGGGACGAAGAGGTACTGCACCGGATCGGTGGCCAGCGCCTCGAGCGCGTCGAGCTGCTCGGTCACGCGCATCGTTCCGATTTCGGCGGCCATCGACGAGCCGACGCGGCCCGTCACCATCAGCGCCACGAGCACGGGCGAGAGCTCCCGGAGCATGGCCAGCGCCACGACGCTGCCGACGAAATTCTCGGCGTGCACGCGATGAAATCCGTTGTACGTCTGCAGCGCCATGACCATTCCGGTGAACATCGTGGTCAGGAAAACGACCGGGATCGAATCGACGCCGACGCGCACCATCTGCCGCAGCCACTCGCCGCCCTCGAACGGCGGCCGGAAGGTCCACAGGAACGTGCGGCCCAGCATGCCGAACCAGAGGCCGGTCTCTTCGAAGAGGCGGAGAAAAACGCGGCCGATCCGTTCGAGCAGGTTCATTCGGCGAATCGCGAGCGTACCCGAAACGTGCCACCGTCGTCGTAGATGCGCGGAACGCGGGCGCTGATGCGGCAAAACACTTCGTACGAGATCGTCTGCGACCTTTTCGCCAGCTCCTCGGCGGTGATGCCGTCGCCGAGGAGCGTGACTTCGTCGCCGGCGGCAACGTCGGGGATGTCGGTGACGTCGATCGTAACCAGATCCATCGACACGCGGCCGACGACCGGCGCGCGTTCCCCTCGAACGATCACCTCCGCGCTGTTCGACAGCAGCCGGTCGTAGCCGTCGGCGTAACCCACCGGCAGCGTGGCGATGCGGCTCGGCCGCGTCGTATGAAACGTCGTTCCGTAACCGATTGCGTGACCGGCGGGAAGCTCCTTCAGCCGCATGATCTCCGTGCGCCAACGGAGTACCGGCTCGATCGTGCCGGTGGCGATCGTGATCGGCTCCGGGCCGTAAAGCGCGATGCCGACGCGCGCGAAATCGCCCGGACGAACGAGGCCGCGCAGCGTCGCCGCGGAGTTGGCGAAGTGATGCAGCGGCGCGTCGATGCCGGCCTGGCGAAGCACAGCGAGCATACGGTCGTAGTTGGCAACTTGGATTTCGGTGAAGGGATCGGCGGAGTCGTCCGCGTTCGCAAAGTGCGTGTAGATGCCGTCGATGCGCAGCCGCGGCGTGGCGCGGATTCGTTCGATCACGCCCGGCAGTTCGGTTTCGACGACGCCCATCCGCCCCATTCCAGAGTCGAGTTTTAGATGGATGGCGACGTCGCGATCGCGCGCGATTTCGCAGACGAGCTCGAGCTCCTCCGGTCCAACGATGCCGATCGTGATTCTCTGATCCAGCGCGAGCACGATCTGCTCTTTCGAAAGCGGACCAAGCACGAACAGCGGCAGCTCGATGCCGGCGCGCCGTAATTCGAGCGCTTCCTCCAGCAACGCCACGGCGATCATCGCTACCCGATCGGCCCTCAGCCGCCGCGCCACTTCCACCGCGCCATGGCCGTACGCATCCGCCTTCAGCACCGCAACGAGCCGCGCGCCCGGCGCCAACGAGCGCGCGATCACATCGACATTCCGTTCGAAGCGATCGAGATCGATGACCGCATACGTCGGCCGCGACTCACGAAGAGTAGACATGCACGTCCTGCCCGTTCACAGCGCGCGCCCGATCCGAGGCCAGGAAGCAGATGACCTCGGCAACCTCGCCCGCCGTCATCGCTGCCGGCGCGCCGCCGCTGGCTTCCGCCCACATCTTCGTGTCCACCGATCCCGGGCTGACGCTGTTCACGCGGATGCCGAATTGCTTCACCTCCACGGCCAGCGCCTCGGTCATTCCGATCACGGCCGCCTTCGACGCGCAGTACGAAACCCATCCCGGAAACTTCTCCGGACCCGGCACTCCGGAGATCGACGCGACATTGACGATCGCTCCGGCGCGCCGCGCGATCATCGACGGCAACGCGCGGCGCGACGCGAGATACGTTCCGCGCACGTTGACCGCGAACATCCGATCCCACTCCTCCGGCGTCACCTCGGTCAGAATCTTCGGATCGATCATCCCCGCGCAATTGACGAGAATGTCGCAGTCGCCGAGCTTCGATTCCGTCTCCGTGAAAAGCCGCTCGATTGCCGCGGGATCGCTGACGTCGCCGTCGATCGTGAGCATTTCCAGTCCGGCTTCGCTCGCACGTCGCGCGAACGCCGCCACGATCGCGCCGCGCGATCGCAATATCTCCGCGGTGGCGCGTCCGATTCCTGACGACGCGCCGGTCACGATCGCCACGCGGCCTTCCAATTCAAACGCGGACATATAATCGCCGTCAGGCTACCCCAAACGCAGCGATTGAGGAGAGCGTATGAATCCCGAACTGAACAACTGGTTGCAGCTCATTTTCCGATGGGGTCACGTCGTTGCCGGCGTGATGTGGATCGGACACCTCTGGTTCTTCAACTTCGTCAACGGCCCGTTCGCGGGCAAGCTCGACGCGCCCACCAAGAAAGTCGTCGTGCCGGAGCTCATGCCGCGCGCCCTGTTCTGGTTCCGCTGGGGCGCCGCATGGACGTGGATCACCGGCTTCCTGCTGCTCGGTATCGTCTACTACCAGACCAAGACTGTCCTCTTCGACCAGGACCACATCGGCAATCCGTGGCTCTGGCTGGCGGTCGTTCTGATCACGCTCGCGATCGGATTCGTGATCTACAACCTGATCCTCAAGACCGTAAAGAACGTCACCGTGGCCAGCGCCATCAACCTCGCGCTGTTCGTAGCGGTCTACTGCCTGCTCGAGTGCGTCGGCCACTTCAGCGGCCGCGCCCTCTACATCCACACCGGCGGCATCTTCGGCACGATGATGGCCCTCAACGTCTGGATGGTGATCTGGCCGTACCAGCAGAAAATCATCAAGGGCGTGAAGGGCGATCAGCCCGCGGCAGACGCGGAAACCGTTCGTCAGGCCGGCCTCCGCTCCCGCCAGAACACGTACATGTCCGTGCCGCTGATCTTCGCCATGATCAGCAATCATTACCCGACCGTCTACGGCGCGACCCCGCTCGTTCGCGACGGCATTCTGGCCGGCGTCATCATCGTCGGCTTCCTCTTCGTCCGCTGGATGTACGCGAAAGCCGCGGCGGTGCAGGGATTCTGAGTTGAAACTTCTCCAGATCGACGCGTTCACCAGCGATGCATTCAAGGGAAATCCCGCCGCCGTCTGTTTCATGGACGGCGCGCGGGATGACCAGTGGATGGCCAACGTCGCCGCCGAGATGAATCTGGCGGAGACGGCCTTCCTCACGCCCGGCGATGACGGATGGGGACTGCGCTGGTTCACGCCGACCGTCGAAGTCGATCTCTGCGGCCACGCCACGCTCGCCTCGGCGCACGCGATCTGGAGCGAAAAAATCGGCAGCGATGCCGTGCTGCGCTTCCACACGCGCAGCGGTGTGCTGACGGCGAAACACGACGGCGACATGATCGAGCTCGATTTTCCTGCCAAGCGCGAGGAGTCGATCGCCGCGCCGGCCGGCCTGCTCGACGCGCTCGGCGTCGATAGCGCGACGTACGTTGGCCGCAATCAGTTCGATTACATCGTCGAGCTGCCCTCGGAAGCCGAGGTGAGGGCGATCAAGCCGGATCACGGCGTGTTGCGCCAATTGCCCGTGCGCGGAGTGATCGTCACCAGCCGCGGAACCGGCGAATACGATTTCATCTCCCGCTTCTTCGCGCCCGGCTCCGGCGTCGACGAAGATCCGGTGACCGGCTCCGCGCACTGCTGCCTCACGCCCTACTGGTCCGAGCGCCTCGGCAAGACGGAGATGAACGCGTATCAGGCCTCGCCACGCGGCGGCGCCGTCCGCGTCCGCCTCGACGGCGACCGCGTCAAACTGGCCGGCCGCGCCATAACGGTTCTTCGCGGCGAGCTGGTGGTGTGATCACCATCGCACCCGCGGACGACCTCACCATCATCCGCGAGCTGATCACCGAATACGCGAACTCCCTCGGCGTCGATCTTTCGTTCCAGGACCTCGATCACGAGCTCTCGACGCTGGCCACCTTCTACGAACTGACCCTCCTCGCGCGCGACGACGATCGAGCCGCCGGCTGCGTCGCCCTCCGCCGCATCGACGCCGAAATCTGCGAGATGAAGCGGCTCTATGTTCGTCCAGCATTTCGCGGCATGAACCTCGGACGCGAGCTCGCGACCCACATCATCGACGCCGCCCGCGAACGCGGCTACAAGCGGATGCGGCTCGATACGCTGCCGACGATGACCGCCGCCATCCCGCTGTATGGGGCGTTGGGTTTCGTCGAGATCGAGCCGTATCGGTTCAATCCGATCGCCGGAACGCGCTTCCTGGAGCTGGATCTAACCCATAGCAAGTCAATGAGTTAGCGAGATGCTGCGGCTTGGCCCGCTTACTGCTCCAGTGGATACTGATGAGCAGCATCGAAGTGCTTGGAGAGCGGCGGCCGGAGTGGGAGGACATCCTTTCAGAGGATGCTCTCGCGTTCGTCGCGGATCTTCATCGGCAGTTCAACGGACGGCGTAACGGATTGCTCGCGGCGCGCGAGGCGCGGAAGTTGCGCATCGACACCGGCGAACTTCCGGACTTTCTGCCGGAGACGAAAGAGATTCGCGACGGCGATTGGACGGTTGCGACGATTCCGGACGATCTGCAGGATCGGCGCGTCGAGATCACTGGTCCTGTCGATCGGAAAATGATCATCAACGCGCTCAACTGCGGCGCGAACGTCTTCATGGCGGATTTCGAAGACGCCAATGCGCCGACCTGGGCCAACAACATCGAAGGGCAGTTCAACCTGCGCGATGCGGTTCGCCGCACGATTTCGTTTTCGGCCGGCGAGAAGCACTACGCGCTGAACGAAAAGACCGCCACGCTGGTCGTCCGGCCGCGCGGATGGCATCTGGCGGAGAAGCATCTGATCGTCGATGGCGAGCCGGTGTCGGCCAGCTTGTTCGACTTCGGGCTCTACTTTTTTCACAACGCGAAAGAGGCGATCGCGCGCGGTACCGGTCCGTATTTTTACCTGCCGAAGATGGAGTCGCATCTCGAGGCGCGGCTCTGGAACGACGTCTTCGTTCACGCGCAGCAGGCGCTCGGCATTCCGAACGGCACTATCCGCGCCACGGTGCTCATCGAGACCATCCTCGCGGCGTTCGAGATGGACGAGATCCTCTACGAACTGCGCGATCACTCTTCGGGGCTGAATTGCGGGCGCTGGGACTACATCTTCTCCTTCATCAAAAAGCTGCAGGCGCGGCAGGACTTCGTGTTGCCCGACCGCGGCAGCGTGACGATGGAGAAGCACTTCCTCGCGTCGTACGTCGCGCTGCTGATCAAGACCTGTCATCGCCGCGGCATCCACGCGATGGGCGGGATGGCGGCGCAGATTCCGATCAAGGGCGATGACGCCGCGAACGACGCGGCCATGCAGAAAGTCGTCGCCGACAAATTGCGCGAAGTGCGCGCCGGCCATGACGGAACGTGGGTCGCGCATCCCGGGCTCGTGCCGATCGCGAAGAAGATTTTCGACGAACACATGCCGGCGCCGAATCAGATCGACCGCAAACGCGACGATGTTGACGTCACCGCCGCCGACCTTCTGCGCGTCCCCGAGGGCGTGATCACGGAACAGGGATTCCGCCAGAACGTGAACGTCGGAATCCTCTACCTCGAGGCGTGGCTCGGCGGTCTCGGGTGCGTCCCGCTTTACAACCTGATGGAGGACGCGGCTACCGCGGAGATTTCGCGAACGCAGCTCTGGCAATGGATTCATCACCACGCACATCTCGACGATGGACGGCCCGTGACACCGGAGTTGTACCGGCAGATCTGCGACGAAGAGCTGCAGCGGATCGGATCGCGGCCGCATCTCGAAAAGGCCGCGGCGATTTTCAACGACCTGATCCTCAACGACGAACTGGCTGACTTCCTCACGCTCCCCGCGTACGAGGAGCTTCTGCAACTGGAGAACTAGCGATGGCGAAGCTGAAAGCGGTACGCGATCCGAAGCAGATCGAGCGCGATTGGGAGAACAACCCGCGCTGGGACGGCATCACCCGCGACTACACGGCCGACGACGTGCTGCGCCTGCGCGGCTCGATCGATATCGACTACACGCTCGCGAAGATGGGAGCCGAACGTTTGTGGCAGTTGCTGCAGGATGAGCCGTACGTGAACGCGCTCGGCGCGCTCACGGGCAATCAGGCCATTCAACAGGTGCGGGCCGGACTCAAGGCCATTTATCTCAGCGGCTGGCAGGTTGCCGCGGACGCGAACCTGGCCGGGCAGATGTATCCCGATCAGAGTCTCTATCCATCCAACTCCGTGCCGCAGGTCGTGAAGCGAATCAACCAGGCTCTCCAGCGCGCCGATCAGATCGATCACAGTGAAGGGAAGAGCGACACGTACTGGTTTGCGCCGATCATTGCCGATGCCGAGGCGGGTTTCGGCGGATGTCTGAACGCGTTCGAGTTGATGAAGCTGATGATCGAATGCGGCGCGGCCGCCGTCCATTTCGAAGACCAGCTCGCCTCCGAGAAAAAATGCGGCCACCTCGGCGGAAAGGTTCTGCTGCCGACGTCGCAGTTCATTCGCACGCTATCCGCTGCGAGACTGGCCGCTGACGTGATGGGTGTTCCGGCGCTCGTCGTCGCGCGCACGGACGCGAACAGCGCTACGCTGCTGACCAGCGACATCGACGAGCGAGATCATCCGTTCCTCACCGGCGAGCGGACCGCAGAAGGGTTCTTCCGGATCGAAGGCGGAGTCGATGCCGCCATCGCGCGCGGACTCGCCTATGCCTCGTACGCCGATCTTTTGTGGATGGAGACGTCGACGCCCGACATCGGTGAGGCGCGGCGCTTTGCGGACGCGATTCACGCGAAGTATCCGGGGAAGATGCTCATGTACAACTGCTCGCCTTCCTTCAACTGGGCGCAGAAGTTGTCGGCCGGCGAGATCGCGAATTTCCAGCAGGAGCTGGGAGCGCTCGGCTACAAGTTCCAATTCGTCACGCTGGCCGGATTCCACGCCCTCAACTTCTCGATGTTCGAGCTGGCGCGCCAGTATCGCGACGAAGGGATGACCGCGTACTCGCGCATGCAGGAGTCGGAGTTCGCAGCCGAGGAGCATGGCTACACCGCGACGAAACACCAGCACGAAGTGGGCACGGGCTATTTCGACGAAGTGATGAAAGTGATCTCGAACGGACAGTCATCGACGACCGCGCTGGCCGGTTCGACCGAAGCCGCGCAGTTCAGCAGGAGACCGTGATGGAAGACATTCGCAATTACCGCATCGAAGAAGAGAAAGACGAACGCGACGAAGAGCGCGAATACGAAGGCGCGCAGCGCGAGGAAGTGCCCTTCGAGATTCCGCGGGATTGAGCCGGCACGGCCGGCAGCGCTGGTTGGGTTAGCAATATCAGCTGCTGCACCTTGCCAAAGCACAGACAGGAGTGTCTGTGCCACACTGGCTCTCGCCAGTCACGACCATCTTCAAAACGGCAGGGGCAATGTGGCACAGACACTCTTGTCTGTGCTGCTGATGCTCGGGACGCATGTGAAATCGACAGGAAAACAGCGCCCCAAGCGGCACTAAAAAATCATCTCCTCGTCGCTGAGGCCGAAGTAGTGTCCGAGCTCGTGGATCACTGTCTCGCGGATCTGGCGATGCGCGTCGTCGCGCGAGCGGCTGACGCGCAGGATCGGGCCGCGGAAGATCGCGATCTGGTCGGGCATGCGGAAGGAGTCGTAGCTCCGGCGCGTCATCGGCGTGCCGCGGTAGATGCCGAGCAGTTCGCTGTGGCCGTGATCGTGATCGTGGCCGTCATGGAGGACGTCGAGATCCGAGGCGTTCGGCTCTTCTTCGACGACCACCACCACGTTGTCGAGCAGATCGGCGAAGCGCTCGGGGAGCGAGTCGAGCGCCTCTGCGACGAGGCGCTCGAACTCGGCGGGATTGACGGCCACTACCAGCCCGTAATGATGTTGAAGCCGGTCACCCAACCTTGCGTCGGGCGCTGGTACGGCTTCGCGGCGTAGAACTCGAGCGGGATGTAGGCGAGCAGGAGGCGAACGCCGGCGCCCACGCTCACGACCGGCACGCGGTCGGTGGAGTTGTTGCGCGCAAAGCGCAGGTCGACGTGCTGATTGCTGCTCCATGCTGCGCCGGCGTCGACGAAGCCGAACAACTCCGTCGGAACGAAGCCGCTGGCGAGGCCGAACTGTTTCGTGCCGATGACCGGCACGCGCACTTCGAAATTCGCGACGCCGATCTTCGAGCCGACCAGGCGGTCGAATACCGGGCACGCATTCGCCGCCGAACCCGTCGTGCGCACGCATTCCTCGGGACCGATCGAGCCGATGTTGTAGCCGTGGATGAGCGAATCCTGGCCGATGTAGAGCGGCGAAAGCTTTCCGCTCTCCGAGTCGGTGCCGTAGCGGCCGTAGTAGATGCCGCGCACGGCGAAGGTGACCGGGTTGAAGAAGAAGTACTTACGCCAGTCGGCCAGCGCGGTCTGGAACTTCAGATCGCCCGTGAGCGTCTCCAACTCATAGCGATAGCGGGTTCCGCGGACCGGTGACAGGAAACCGAACACCGTACTGTCGCCGACGAACGCGGTGTTCGCGTGCGCGATGTTGTACGAGAAGTTGAACGGCGACTTCGCCGTCTCGTCGGAAATGATCGTGTTGCCGATGAAAACGACCGTTTCCTCTTCCAGCTTGTACGCCTGACGCTGGACGCCTGCCGAAAACTCGATTCGCCGCGTCTGGCTGAACGGATACTGCACGACGCCCGACACGTCATCGAAGCGCTGAATCTGGCGGTCCTGAATCACGACGTCGACCGGAGTCGGCACACCGTTGATCGGGATCACATCAGATCCCACGAGGTTCGTCGCGGTGACGTACGGCAGATGCGTCGTGTCGATTCCCCAATTCAATCGATGCTGTTGATTGAGGTAGAAGACTTCGCCGGCCAGCTGATCGGCCACCGTTCCCACGCCGGAGCTGCCGCCCCCCTGGAAGGTAATGCCGATGTTGTGGTAGCCGAGGATGTCGCTGTAATAGGCGCTGACGCTGCCGCCCACACCGGTGCCGAACGAGCTGGTGCCGACGCCGATCGTCGGAGGCCCGAGGTAGGCGATGTGAAGGCTGGGATGGTAGGTCGCCGGCGTGAAGGTCGTGCTGGCGGGCAGCAGCCCTTCCTCAGGTTTCTGCAGATAGGCGGTGATCGTGGAGCCGGTTCCGCGCAGCGGCGGAAGCTGGCCGGCGCGCGCGCTCGACGGCGCGGTATTCGTCGTCGCCACGGCGAGCGACGGCGGGTTCGCCGGGAGCTTGTAGATGTTGTAGTTGTCGCCCTCGTAGAGTGAGAAGGCGATGTCGCCGGTGCGCGTGGCCACGGAAAGCGCCGGCGCCAGCTCGGTGATGCCGGAGACGCCGGTCTGCACGCGCGTGATGCGGCTGACGCGGCCATCCGGCGTGTAGCGATAGATGTCGGCCATGCCTTCCGGATTAGCGATGAAGTAGATGCTGCCGTCAGGACCGTACGCGGGATTGATGTTCTTGGCGTTCGAGAACAGCGGCAGGTTCTTGATCGAACCGCTGGCGACGTCGATCGTGGAGATGCGCGTCCCCTCAAAGTACAGCGACTCGAGGTTCGCTTCCGGACCTGAGCCGCGATCGGAAACGAACGCGATCGTCTTGCCGTCCGGCGAGAAGGCCGGCTGCATGTCGGCGTACTTGTCGTTCGTCAGCCGCCGCACTTCCTTCGATTCCGTGTCGAAGAGGAAGAGGTCGGAGACGCCGGTGGCCTGGCCCGCCAGGACGATGGTGCGGTTGTCGGGCGACCACGCCACGTTCGTGATGGCGTCGATGCCGGGGACGCGCACGCTCTTGAAGTTGCGCGAGTCGACGTCGACGATGCCGAGGTAGTTGTCGCCCTTTTCGAAGGTGACGAAGGCCAGGCGTTTCGAATCAGCGGACCAACTGCCGGCCGAATCGATGAAGCGCAACGCTTCGTAATGTCCGTTTCGGTCGGTCGAGGCGAGTTTGCGGATCACCTGTCCCGTCTGCGCGTCGGCGAGGAAGAGATCGATGTCGAAGATGCCGCGCGTGGAGAGGAAGGCGATGTACTTGCCGTCCGGGCTGTACGCCGGTCCGACGTTGAGATTGCCGCGCGTTCCTGCTTTGCTGCCGATGAGCGGCGTGCCGGGCTCCGAGGGACGGTCGGCCACGATCGGCGCGTACATCTCGTGCGCCGATTCCTGCCAGTCGGTGAAGAGCTGTTTGGCCGGCACGCCAAGCGCGCGATCGAATGCGGCCTCGGGACTCGTCAAGCCGGCCGCGAGGAAGTAACGGACGACGGCGTCATCGCCAAAACGTCCGCCGATGTACGCCAGCAGCGCCTGGCCGTAGCGGTAGGGGAAGTAGTACGGATCGCGCTCGAGCTGCCGCAGATTCGGGAGGTGATTGTGCACCTCGGCATCGCGAATCCACATCGCGGTCAGCGGATCGATACGGCCTTTCGAGAAGTACTCGGCCATGCCTTCTACGATCCACAGCGGCATCATCTCCAGGTTGAAACGGCGCCGGTTGCTGGTGATGCCGGCGGCGATGTCGAACTGGAACACGTGCACCATTTCGTGGCCGATGACGTGATCGTTCTCGGCGTAGTCGCCGGTCAGCGGCAGGACTACGCGGTTCATGAACGGATCGGTGAAGCCGCCCGTCCCTTCGCCGATCATCTCCGGCGTGGTGGTGGTCTGCTGGAAGTCGGCGGAGTTGGCGTAGAGGACGATCGGCTTGCGGTTGAACGTGTGATTGAACGTACGCGAGAGGCGCGTATACCAGCGCTCCGCCTGGCGTCCGACGTCGTTCACCACGTCCGCTTCACGGTCGTAGTAATAAATGTCGAAGTGCTCGGTCTTGAGCACCTTGAAATCGAAGTGCTCCCACTGCACTTTGTTGCGCCCGAAGTACTGTGCGTTCAGCGATGTGGAAGCGAACAGAAGAAAGAGGAAAGCGACTGCGAGTTTGCGCATCGAAAGTACCTCTCCGTTTGAAAACTCTGACTTCAGCTTGTCCCGCCGGGCTGCAAAACCTCTGCCCCGGCGGAGCGCAATGCTACTCCTCGGAGGACCGGAGGCTGTTGCGAAGAGGTGAACGGGCGCGATTTAACGCCGAACTTATTTGTGGAGAAGCTTGAATGCGTGCAGCCACGTCCCGGAAATGACGCCGTGGACGACCCAGGCCATGCACATCGGCTCGAGGTAGCGCGACGCTTCGATGCCGCCGAGATCGACGACGCCCCAGCCAAACGCCTCGCACACCTGCGACACGAGTTTCTTGGCGTCGGCGTCATTGCCGCCGATAAACATGTCCGGCGGTCCGCCCGGCAGGTCGGGCTTGAAGAACAGCGGATTGCCGACGGTGTTGAAGGCTTTCACGACGCGCGCGTTCGGAATGAAGCGCTGAATCTGTTCGCCGAGGGAGTCGGTGTGGCCGATCGCGAGCCGGGGAGCGCCGCCGCTGAAGTCGAGCGGATTCGTGGCGTCAATGACCACTTTGTGATCGAAGTTCTGTTTGCCCGCCATCGAAATCGCTTCCTCGGTAGCCATGCCGTGCGTGGCCAGGACGATCAGATCGCCCGACCGCGCCGCATCTTCGAACGTCCCGCTGGTGACGCGATCTCCCTCGCCGCCGACAAAGTCGCTTAACTTCTCCGGCGAGCGCGAGCCGATCACGACGTCATGTCCCAACGCCCCAAACGCCTTCGCGAACGACTTCCCGACGTCGCCCGATCCCAGGATTCCAACCTTCACGTTTTTCATGGAGGAAGTTTAGCGCGAAGCGTTCGCGCTTCCGCGCGGTCAATCCAGCAACTGGATTCCCCCCGTCACCGGTTTCGACGCTGCGGCGGAGGGCGAGCCGGATTCGATCATGTGCGAGAGGAAGAGATCCGTGTCCGGCTTCTCGTCGGGCGTGAAGCCGATGACGAGGTAGCGCTGCGGCTGCTGGAGGTATTTGTACGCGTGGCCCCAAGGATCGTGGAGCAGCGACGGGGAGATGTAGACCGGCGTCAGCTCCTGCAGGCGCGCGGGGAGGTGTCCATTGACGAGGTTGAAGGCTTCGACCGCCTGGCCGATCTGGCCGATGCGCTGGATCGAGATCGCTTTGCGCGTTTCTTCGACGGAGGACGAACGCTGCGCCGCGCCGAGCGGGTTCAGTGAGTTCAGCGGATTCCGGAACGACGTCGCCAGGGAAACGACGGCCAGCAGCGCCAGCACGGCCACGAGCGGCAGCGGCACCGGTGTCTCCGCGACGTCCGTCTCGTCGAGCGGCGCCGCTTGCGCCAGGACTTCTGCGGCCGCGCTTCCGCGCACTTCCTCGATCAGGTCGCGCGTCAGCAGTTCGTAGAGCGCCTTGGCGGTGTCGAACTCGGAGAACTTCGAGAGCTCCATCACTTCGCGCACGCTGGTCGTGCCGTCGACGAGGTCGTAAATCACTTTTTCTTCGCGCGAGATGCGGATCTTGTCGCTGATGATCTGACGGCGGCGGCGCATGTTCGTCGAGTCGGAGCCGTCGAAATCGATTTCGTCCGCGTCTTCCGCGCCGACCACCACGATCTCCTGGTCGGTCAACTTCTTGCGGAAGACCATGTCGTACGAGCGGATGCGCTTCTCGATGATCGGCCACTCGTCGATCATCCGCGCGCCTTCCATCAGGATCGACTCGGCGGTGACCGGCACGACGTAATCGCGGTCGTACTCGATCGTCGTCTCCTGCGAGAAGTGGTAGTCGCCGTCCTTCCAGCGGAAGAGACGGAAGACGATCTGCATGATCTGGAGCTGGAGCGCCTGCTTGAGCGCGTCGACCGAGATGATCCCGTAGTGCACGAGGATGAAGCCGAGGCGCTGCAGCGTCTCCTTCTGGATCTCGAGCGCGCGGTTGAGCTGATCCTGCGTCAGTAATTCACTGCGGATCAGGACGTGACCGAGGCGGTTTTCGAGGCGATGGCTCAACGAATCGGCGCCGACGACTTTGCCGTCGAGAAACGTCACGGTGACGGTGTCGTCCTTCGCGCGCAGCGTCAGCACGCCGGTCTTCCGCTGCAGCCCGATGAGCTGGAAGATGTCGGCGAGACTGAAATCTTTGAGTGTGCCTTCGAGTGCCATGACTTACGCCGTAGCGCGCCTCCGGTAAACCGGAAGCGTGATGAAAATCCAGAGAATGATCGCGAGGATGACGGCCACGATGCGAACGAAGAGTTTCGCAGCGTCGCCGGGCGCGAGCACCGGCGCCAGCCGGCCGGAGAGCAGAGCCAACGAAACGAAGAATACGAAGACGAACGCCGCAATCGCTCCGAAGAACGTTCGCCCTTCGATGAAATGCGCGCAGCCCGGCAGGAACGTGGCCAGCCAGCGATTGCGCTTCAGCGTGCTCTCCTGGTGTTCGCTGACTTCCTCGAGTTTGGCGCGCTTGGTGGCGATCGAAACGCCGTCGCGCTTCAGATAGATGTGGATGCATTGCGTGCAGAACGTGGCGCTCTCGTGCGCGGACTTGCATCGCGGGCAGAACGTGCGTCCGCACTTGATGCAGGCGCCGGCGTACCCGGTTTTGCGGCGGACGAAATGCACGATCGGCGCGAGGAGAATCGTCAGAATCGCGCCGAGCGTCAGCGGATTGCGGATGCTTTCGGCGGCGTCGAACCACGCGTAATTTCCGAAGAGCGACCGCGCCACGCCGCGGCGGGCGATGTTCGACGACACGCTCCACGCCTGCGCGATGGTCGGGTGATAGACGACGACCTTCTGCGCCGGCGGCTGCGACGAGATCCGCTCGATCGATGCGCTGTCGATCTGTTTGGCGCGATCGAGCTTCTGCGCCTGCTGATCGAATTTGTACAACTCGCCGAGCGCGACGGAATCGTCGTAAAACGCGATCGCCAGCTTCGGATCGAGCACCTCGGCTTTGTTGTACTCCGTCACCGCGGTGGCGAAGTCATTGTTGAAAAAGTGCAGATTGCCGAGGTTCACGTGCGCGCCGGCGGAATCGCGCAACTCCGCCGAGCGGTGGTAGTGCTGGTTGGCCTGCTGCTCGTTGCTGTCCTGAAGATAGAGGTTGCCGATCAGCAGATGGAGCGTGGCGTCGTCCGGGACGATGTTGATCAGCTCCTGCATCCTGCGAAGCGCGTCCGGTTGATAGCTGCGCTCGTTGCCGGCAATCGCAGACATCACCACCGGACTGTCGACGCCGGCGATCCAGTGCGAAGTCAGATCGAGGAGCACCGGCGCGGATGCGATGAGCAGCGAGAACGCAACGATCAGAATCCGCTCGCCGCGTTTCGCGTAGCCGAAGAAGATGATGAACCAGTAGAAGACCAGCCAGACCGGACCGAGCCAGAGAAAAATCGGCAGGAAGAGCAGAGCGAAGGCGAGCACCGAAACGGAGCCGCCGTGCATCCGCGCGCCGAGGATTTCGCGGAAGTCATGAGTCATGGCGTGGCCGTAGCGGACGAAGAGCGCGACGGCGAAGATGGCCGCCGTCAGCGCGATGGCCAGCAGGATCGTGATCAGAAAATCGGCGCGGCTCAGAAGCCGCGAGCGGTAGTTGCGGAGGATGTTGGCGAAGCCGCGAAAGATGTTCGTCAGCGCTGCTCCGAAGTTTTTCGAGTCGGAGGCATCGTCCGCGCGCATGAAGGCGACGGCAGGCGAGTAAGGATCGAGCGCGTCGGCAGCTTTCGATCCCCATTCGGCTCCGGATTTGTTGCCCTGTTTGGCCGCCTGACGCGACAACGCGCCGGCCGACATCGCGTAGACGGGATACGTTCGAATGCCGAGCGATTTGCCGGCCTCGGTGAGCTGCGTGGTCTTCTTGGTGGCCGCGTCGGCGTTGCCGGCATCCGCAGCCGCCGTCGCCTGCGGCCAGATGTCGCGCGGCGCAAGCTCCTCCGCCCGTGCCGCAAGGGAGCCGAGGCACGCGGACGCCGCGAGGAGCGCAATGAGGCGGAGTTTCATGTAAGGCTTTTCGTTCGCTGTACGAACGCGAGCTTCAATTCTCCAAGATGCGTCGAGAGGAAATCGTCTTCATCCGGCGTCAGATTGCCCGCCGTCTTGTCTTTGAGCATGGTCACCATCTCGATCATCTGCCGCGCCGCGGCGACGTCGATCTTCGGCTTCTGTCCATACGGATCGCGCAGCATGCCGAGCGAGACGTAGGCCTGCGCGATCAGCGGCTCGACGAAGTCGGCGAAGGGGGTGCCGGGATTCTGCGCTTTGTCGGCAATCGATTTGTTGCGGCGCTCGCCGCCCGGCGGCGGTTGCGGGTCCGGAGTCTGACGCCGCTCGGCCGGCGCTTCTTTCGGAGCACCCGGCTTATCAGGCGGCTTCTCGGGCGGCTTCGTCGCCACCGGATCCGCCGCCTTGATCTCTTCCCGAAATTCTTCGCGAATCTCCCCCTCGGCAGTAAAGATTCGCTTGTCGGTGACTTTGATCTCGGATTTCGGTTTGTCGGTCATTGTCGTCAGTAGTTTAGGCAGTTCCGGGGACCGGAAACGATATAGCAAGTGCGCGCTTCCCGCTACCGCCGCTACAATCCGCGCCCTCGCCGATGCGCATCTTTCAGATCCTCGAGTTCAATCAGTTCAACACCGGTTCGGTGCATCAGATGTTTCAGGCCGCGGCCGGTTTGCGGGAGCGCGGACACGACGTGACCATCGTCAGCAGGCCCGACGACGTGCTCGCGTCGAAGGCTGCCGAGGCCGATGTGCGATTCGTCGGCCTGCCGATGAGGCACGAGTTCGACGTCATCAGCGCCTGGAAGCTCGGCAAGCTGTTTCGCGAGATGAAGCCGGACGCCGTGCATGTGCACAAGGGCGTCGCGCATTCGCTCGCGCTCGCGGCGACGTTCCTGCAGCCGGTGCGGGCGTTCGTGGTCAATCGCGGCGTTTCGTTTCCGCTCGACGTCTGGAACCGGATCAAGTACCGCACGCGCCGCGTCAGCCGCGTGGTCACGGTGTGCGAGCAGATCAAGGATGTCATCGTCACCAGCGGCGGGCTGCCGCGCGAGAAGGTGGTGGTGATCTATGCGGGAACGGACGTGGCGCGATTCGATCCCGACAAGTGGGATGCGCGCGCGTTCCGCCGCGAGAAACGGATCGCCGATGATCGCTTCCTCATCGCGCAGGTCGGCGTGCGGACTTGGAAAGGTTGGAAGGAGCTGATCGATGCCGTCGCCTCGATCCTTCCGACGCATCCGACGACACATCTGGCGCTGATCGGCTGCCGGAACGCGAACGAACAGGCCGAGGTCGATGCGTATGCGCGCGAACGCGGAGTGGCGCCGCACGTCACGGCCATCGAGTATCGCGACGACATGCCGAACGTTTTCGCGTCGTGCGATCTGGTCGTCGACGCGTCGTGGGCCGGTACCGGCATCACCGGTACGATCCGCGAGGCGATGTCGATGCGCAAGCCGGTCATCGCCACCGACTGCGGCGGAAACCGCGAGCTGGTGTCGTCGCCCGAGGTGGGATGGCTGATTCCGGCGAAGGAAGTGGCGCCGCTGGCGCGCGCGATCGCCGAGGTGATCGACGACGAGCCGCGCCGTACGCGCGTGGCTGCGAATGCGCGCGAGCATGTGGTGCGTGGGTTTTCGAAGGAGCTGCGGATATCTCGGCTCGAAAAGCTTTACACCACAGAGGCACAGAGATCACAGAGGGGTTCCTCTGTGTCCTCTGTGTCTCTGTGGTGAAAATGCCTTTCAGAACCCGCCGCTCATGTACTTCCACTGCACGATCTTCTCGTTGATCTCGCGCAGGCGGCGGCTGATCATCCGGCAGAGAAGATTCAGGAACTGCAGCGACGCGTGCGGATCCATCGACAGGATCTCGTTCAGCGTGGCGCGGTCGATCGAGAGCACTGTCGCGTCGCCGTCGTGCGCTTTCGCGTCGGCGGAACGGGCCTTGTCGTCGATCAGCGCCATCTCGCCGAAGAAGTCGCCGCGGTCGAGCACGGCCAGCGCTTCCTCGCCGACGCCTGGGATGAATTTCGAGATGCGCACGCGGCCGTCGAGGACGATGTAGAGCTTCTCGCCCCTCTCGCCTTCGCGGAAAACCATCGAGCCTTCGCGGAAACGTTCCTCGCTGGAAAACGTCGCCAGCAGCTTCATTTCACCGGCGGACAGGCCGCGCTCCTTGAAGAGGTCGACCTTGTCTTCCGACTTGACCGTGACCTGTTGCGTCTCGCGCGTCCCCTCGACGCGTTTGCGGCCTTGGCCCTTCTTGGCGTCCTCCTGGAAGAAGAGCTTGAGCTGCTCGTTGGCGTCGCGCACTTTCTCGGTGAGCGAGCGCCAGAAGGCCCAGTGCAGGCCGACGGCGAGCTGCTTGTCCTCGTCCATGAGCTGGTCGAGCGCGCTGAACGAAAACGTAAAGCAACTCGACGGCACGACGGCCACGGCGTCGCTGGAGCGATGCGTGCGGTCGATGAAATTCATCTCGCCGAAGATCGTGCCGGACGTGAGCGATCCGAGGATTTGCGGACCGAAGGGCGTGTCCTTGCGGACATCGATGCGTCCGTCTTTGACCACGTAGAAATCCATCGACCGGTCATCTTCGCGAAAAACGTAGCCGCCCGCTTCGAGCGCTTCCACGCGCGCGAACTTCGAAAGGCGGATGAGCTGCTCGTCCTTGATATGTTGAAACACGGCCAGCGCGCGCAGGTCGGCGGCCATGGTGATGAGGTTGTCGCGCGTCTCGGCGTCGCGCGTGATTTTCTGGATGATCTCGCGCAGCCCTTTTTTTGATTCGACTTTGAAGAGGTTGTCCTTGCGCAGCTCGAGCCGCTCGGTGCAAAGCTGAAGCTGCTCGACGCGCTGCTTGATGCGCGCGTTCAGCTCCTTCGTTTCGATATTCTCCATCCGCTTGAGCGTGTTGATCATGCGCCGCACCGGCTCGGTGCTCTCGCCCTTCTGATCGGTGGAGAGGAGGAAGGCGTCGACGAAGTCCTCCAACGCGCGATCGAAGTTGCGCAGCTCGAATTCGACCCGTCCCGAAATCTCGGCCAGCCCGCGGTCGAATGGATTGAGCTTGCGCGCCTTGACGATCTCGTCGCGCGCGGCGTCCCACTCGCCCTGCGAGTAGTGGAGGCGCCCGAGGATTTCGTAGGGGCGGTAGTTGTTGGGCGTCTTCAGCTTGGCGATCTCGAGCAGCTCGATGGCCTTCGAAGTCTGATCCTTGGCCATGTAGTACTGCGCCAGTCCGACGTACTGCGAGGCATCGACTTCGTCGCGCGCCCGCAGCGCTTCGACTTCCTGTTTCACGCTCTCGAACCGCGACGCCTCAGCCTGCGACTTCAGGTCGCGGGCGCGCGCCAGGTTGATGCGCACGGCCACGGAACCGGGCTTGAGCTTCTCCGCCATCTCGTACAGATGGATGGCTTCGTCGTACATCCCCTGATCGGCGTAGCGCCGCGCCAGCGCGACGAGATCGTCGGCATCGATGGGAATGCTCCCCTCCGCGGCAACGGTGCGGAAGCGCGTTCGTGAGGTTGCGACCGGGGTTTCGGCCATGGGCGAGCGCATATTATGGCTTCACGAATGTCGAATGTTGAAAGGAAGCGGTGGCTGGTCATCTGTCTCGCAGTTTTTTATTCAACGTTCCCATTGGCCGCGCAGACGGCGCCTCAGTTCCAGCCCGCGCTGCCCAGCTACGACTACTCCTTCCCGCGCGATCACGGCACGCACGACGACTACAAGACCGAATGGTGGTACTACACCGGCCATCTCGACACAGATGCCGGCAAACGCTACGGCTTCGAGCTGACGTTCTTTCGCGTCGGCGTGGTGCCGCCGGGAACCGATCCGAAAACGCGCTGGGATCTGCGCAATCTCTCGCTCGCGCACTTTGCGATCACCGACGTCGCCGCGAACGAGTTCCGCTACTACGAGAAGCTGAATCGCTCTTCGCCGTTCACCGCCGGCGCGGCCGCCGGGACGCTCGACGTCTTCAACGAAGGATGGCGCGCGGTCACGCTGGCCGACGGTTCGTGGCGCATCATCGGCTACGGCGGCAAGGACACGATCGATCTGGTGATGACGTCGCGCAAAGCGCCGGCCATCCACGGCGAGAACGGCGTCAGCGTGAAGGCCGAGGGGACGGGATACGCGTCGCACTACTACTCGATGACGCGCCTCGAAGTGCGCGGCCGCGTGAACGGCGCGCACTGCCTCGGCGCAGCCTGGATGGATCACGAGTTCGGCAGCTCCGGCCTTCGCGAAACGCAGCAGGGTTGGGATTGGTTTTCCGTCCAGCTCGACAACGACGCGGAGCTGATGCTCTACCAGATCCGCCGCAAAGACGGCACTCCCGATCCCGCGTCGTCCGGCTCGCTGATCAGCAGCGAGGGCAACGTCATCCACCTCCGCCGCGAGCAGATTTCGATCACGCCGGTGAGCTCCTGGCATTCGAAGAAATCGGGCGCGACGTATCCGATGGGCTGGCGCATTGCCGTCCCTTCGTTCGGCATCTCGTTGATGCTGCAACCGGTAATGAAGAATCAGGAACTCGTCACGAACAGCTCCACGCACGTTACGTACTGGGAAGGCGCCGTCGACGCCGCGGGGACGTTCGGCAACGTGGCCGTCAACGGGCGGGGATATGTCGAGATGACCGGATATGAAAGGGCGTTTCGTTCACCATGATGATCACCGCGCTTCTGTTGTTCGCCACGCTCCAATCGCAGATCACGACGATTGCTGCGCAGACCGATGCCACGGTCGGCGTCGCTGCGATCGACCTCGAATCCGGCCGCCGCGTCAGCATTCATGGCGACGACCACTTCCCGATGGCCAGCGTTTTCAAGTTTCCGGTCGCGCTGGTGGTTCTGCAGCGCGTCGACTCGGGCGAGCTCAAACTCGACGACGCGATCACGATCGAGCCGAAGCAGTTCTCGCGCGGCCATAGTCCGCTGCGCGATTCCGCCAACGGCAAGCCGGTCACGGCCAGCGTCCGCCATCTCATCGAACTGATGGTCGTCGAAAGCGACAACACCGCCGTCGACTACTTCATCCGCCGCCTCGGCGGCGCCGCGATCACCACCCGCATTCGCGCCCTCGCCGGCGACGGTGTCCGCGTCGATCGTCCGGAAAACGACATCGCCGAGGCGATCCAGACGCACGGCATCCCCGCCTACGTTCGCGATGTTCGTGATACTGCCACGCCCGACGGGATGGTGCGGCTGCTGGCCAATTTCGCGAAACGAAAGGACGGCCTCACGCCCGCCAGCCACGACCTCCTCGCGCACTTCATGACCGCGTCGCACAACCCGGTCCGGCTGGGATCAGCACTTCCGCCGGGTACCATCGTCACGCACAAGACCGGCACGATGCCCGGCGTCTTCAACGACGTCGGCATCATCACCTCGGCCGACGGTAAGCACCACATCGCCATCGCTGTATTCACAAAGAAGCCTGCCGCGCAGAACGAGGACGTCGCGCTGCGCGTGGTGAGCCAAATCGCCCGGGCGGCTTACGACTCGTTGACACGGTGAAATCCGCAGATTACGCAGATGGCCGCAGATTCGAGCTGCGCAATCTGCGGATTTCCGCCACTAACTGGTCTCGCGCGCTCTTTCCCTTTTGCACGCAGGCGGCGACTTTTGACTGCAGTTCGCGGCGGTCGTCGGCGGAGATTTCTTTGGACGTCAACACCAAGATCGGGATGCGGGCGGTGGACGGGTGGTCTTTGAGCAGGCCGGCCACTTCGAAGCCGCTCATGCCGGGCATCATCAGGTCGAGGATGATCACGTCTGGCGTGTTGGCTTTGGCGGCGGCGAAGCCGGTCTCGCCGTTGAAGGCGCTTTCGATCGTGTAGCCGAGGCGGGTCAGCTCTTCGTCGAGAAGTTCGTGGAGCGACGTGTCGTCGTCGATGAGCAGCAGGCGGGTTCTTGATTGGTCCGACGTCGTCAATTGACGAACGCGATTCAACAAGCGGTCGCGGTCGACCGGCTTAACGAAATAATCGTCCGCGCCGAGGGCCACGCCGAGATCGCGTTCGTCGACGCGGGAGATGATCACCACCGGAATGTCGCGCGTGGCCGCGTCGCTCTTCAGCGTTTTGAGCACTTCCCATCCATCGATGCCGGGAAGGACGAGGTCGAGCGTGACTGCGATGGGGCGGGCTTCGCGCGCGAGGCGGATCGCTTCGTCGCCGTGGCGGGCGCGGACGGAGAGATAGCCGGCGGAATTGAGCGCGGTGGCGATCAGGTCGTAGGCGTGAGCGTCGTCTTCGACCACGAGCACGCGTTCGGCGCGCTGCTCGGACGGGGCCAGATCAGGGACGCGGCTCACCACCGCGGCGCGCGAATGGATCGGCAGCGTGAACGAGAACGTGCTGCCGTTGCCCGGCGCGCTGTCGACGCGCACCCAGCCGCCCTGGAGCTGCACGAACTTCCTGACCAGCGCCAGGCCGAGGCCGGTTCCGCCGAACTGGCGGCGTTCGCTGCCGTCGATCTGCCGGAACTCCTCGAAGATCACCTCGTGATTCTTCGGGTCGATGCCGATGCCCTGATCGCGCACGGAGATGGTGATGGTCTCATCCACGTGCATCGCCCCGATCGTGATCGGCGACCCGGCGGGCGAAAACTTCATCGCGTTCGACAGCAGGTTGTAGAGGATCTGCTTGAACTTGGCGAGGTCGGTCTCGATCGGCGGCAGCGCGTCGTCGGCTTCGATGATGAACGTCGGCATTTTCGTTTTGGCCATGCCGCGCATGACCGTGCAGACGCTCTCGATGACCGGCCGCACGTCGAACTTCTCGGCGAAGACCTCCATCTTGCCGGCCTCGATTTTCGAGAGGTCGAGGATGTCGTTGATGATGCCGAGGAGGTGTTGGCCGGAAGTGAGGATGTGGCGAAGGAAGCTGACGTGTTTCGGGTCGATCGTGCCCTGCAATCGTTCGATCAGGATTTCCGAGAAGCCGATGATCGAGTTCATCGGCGTGCGCAGTTCGTGGCTCATGTTCGCGAGGAACTGGCTCTTCAGCCGGTCGGCCTCCTGAATGCGCCGGCTGGCGTCCTCCAGTTCGTCGCCGCGCCGCTTTAGCTCCTCAGTGAGCCGCGTGAGCTCGGCCAGCTCGCGCGCCTGTTCGTTCTCGAGTTGGCGGATGACCAGCCGCTTCTGTTGCAGGTTGGCGATGCCGGCCAGGAAAAAGAATGACGCGCCGAAAAGGAACAGCATGCGCGCGGCGGCGAGGAGCAGCACGTCGTTGACGAACGTTGCCTGTCCCATGAATACGAGGACGGCGACATACGCGATCGCGTTGGCGACACTGACGATGTACGACGCGCGCTTGCCGACGGCGAACGCCGTCGATGCCGCGGTGGCCAGATACCAGATGAACCAGGGGCTGGCGGAGCCGCCGGTTGCGTAGACGCCGAGGGTGACCAGGAAGACGTCGGTGCCGATCCAGATCGGATTGAGGATGCGTCGATCGATGCCGCGGCGGAACAGCGCGTACGTCGCAACCGCGCAGATGGCGGACAGGCCGGCGATCGCGATCGACACCGGCATGTTGAGCACGAAGACGCCGAGTGCATGTCCAGTCAGCGCGGTGAGGAACGCAGCCGCGTAGACGAGCGGATGGCTCTTCTGCACTGCGAGATCGAAGCGCAGCACGCTCTCGCGATCGGATGGCATAGGGATGGAGAGAAGTGTACGCCCGAAACGCGCGCACGTGCTTGCCGTGCTACGCGAAACGTTTCAGTGCACGATCCAGGTCGCCCAACCGATCGCGATCGCCGCAAGCGCCGACAAAATCACAGGCGGAGGGAAGAAGTATCGCCAGCTCAGGAAACAGCTGACCAGTTGGAGCACGCAAAGCGACCAGCCGATGACGCCGACCGCTTGAGGTGCGGTGCGAGCGAGTGACGACAGGTTCCAGGCCACGATCGCCGAGAAGAGAAGGAACGCCGTAATCGTCAGGCCGAAGCCTTTATAGAAGCCGCCGTACGTGTATTGCTTTCCGCCATAGTCGAACCGGACCTTGTTCATGCCGTCATGAACGGCGAGGCCCTCAGCGGAAGCGGGAACGAACGTGAGAAACCCGACGGTGTGGCCGGCAGCGAACAGCACGAGCATCACCGCAGCGAATCGATAGAGCACCGTCGGAGACATCGGTAACGCGCCCTCGGCTACCGATCCTGCTTAAACAATTCCGTCTTCGGCAGCGACTGGCCCAACGTGATGCCGTCGAGCGTCACGCCGAGGAAGGCGATGCACATTTCGTCCGTGGTCTGCTCGCCCCACGAAACGGCCTTCGGCGGATTGTTCGGATTGCGCCAGTTGCCTTCCGAATTGTCGTAGATCGCTTCGAGCGACACCTTCGTGTGATATGGAATCGGTATCGGCTCGCTGAAGCGGTATTGCCCCTGCCAGTTGAAATCCCAGTCGTCGACATTGATCAGGCACTTCGTCTCGCCGTTGATCAACGTTGCGGTCACGTTCATCTTGCGGCCGAGCAGGTGCATGTGCGGCGCGATGAGATAGAGGTGCGCGGGCCAACCGACGGTGTACGACGCGGGCACCTTGTAGTTCGCGTTGCCCGGCGGAATGGTGAAGTCCTGATTGATCAACGGCAGGATGTAGAGGAGTTGCTTCGGCTTTTTCTTCGCGTAGTAAATGCCGATCTGGGTCTGGTCGGGGATGGTCTTGATTCCGTGCGGGTGATAGTGAACCTGAAGCACGACGCGCGACTGCGCCGGCAGCGAAAGCGCCACATCCTCGGGGAGCACGACCGGACGAGCGCCCGGAGCCCATCCGCCCAGAGTGGTCGCGCCGAGGCTCGAGGCGGAGATCGTGAAGCCCGGGCCACCGAACGACGTGTAGCCCGGACCGGCATCGGCTTCGTCCAGCTTCTGCGAGTCGCCGGTCGTGTCGATGTATGCGATGACGTGATGCACCGTCTCGCGGTCGCCGGGCTTGATGTCGATGGCCGAGACGTACATGTCGGCCGGAAGATTCGTCGGAATCGGGAAGCAGCGATACATGTCGCCTGTCACCGGCGGCTTATAGGCCTCGGGGTACGACAGGATGAGGTCGGGCTGCCCGAGCGCCCAGCCGCCGTCGAAGTTTTTCGGCTCCGGCAGATCGGCGATGTTTCCCTGCGGCGCGCCGTTGTCGACCCACTTGGAGATCGTGTCGATCTCGTCCTGCGCGAGCACGCGCGCGTCGGCGAAATCGCCGCACGCGGGCGTCGGCTTCCACGGCGGCATCTGGCGCGTCTGCGTCATGTACTTGATGGCGTCCGCGTGCGGTGCGGCATCGGCGTACGTCATCAGCGAGAACGGCGCGATGTCGCCGGGGTGATGGCAGGTCTGGCAGCGGTTCTGAAAAATTCGGACGACTTCGTTGCTGAACGTTGGGCCGCCCGTCACGGGTGGCGCTGGCGGATGCAGCACGGCGCGCTGCCGCGCCGCGACGAGCGCGAAGACGAAGGCGGACGCGAGAACGATGCGGCGCATGTTGGGAGACGCAACATCATACGCCAGGGACCATTCCCGGTTTGTCTTTGTGCGTTCGGATGACGCCGCCGTCGAATGCGACCTTTCCATCGACCATCGTCAGGACGCTCTGGGTATCGGGAAGGGCGTCGGCCGGAACGGTGAAGATGTCCTGCGACAATACCGCGACGTCGGCGACTTTACCGGCCGCGATCGTTCCCTTTTCGTTTTCGGCGAACTCCGCGTAGGCGCCGCCGCGCGTATACGCATCCACCGCTTCGTCGCGCGTGATCGCTTCGCCTGCATTGCCCGGCATCGTAGTGACGAGCATGAGATTCAGTCCCGTATTCATCGGACCGTCCGAACCGATCGCCAGCGGAATACCCGCTTTCAGCAGCGATTTCGCCGGCATGTACGGACCCTTCGGATACATCGAGCGCGCCACGACGTGCGCCGGATTGATGACGACTACCACGCCGAATTCTTTGGCGAGCGCGATGAGGTCAGGATGAAGCCCATCCCCATGTTCGAAGCGCACCCGCTTCTTACGCCACTCCTCGGCCGGCCCGACCGCGCGCATGGCGTCGAAGACCGCGGCCGCCGTGCGGTCGCCGGCCACGTGGAGCAGCGTCTGCTCCTTCGAGTCGAACGCTTCTTTCATGATCACCTTGAGCTCGTCGGGCGAGAAGTTGAGCTTCCCCATCTTGTCCGTGGTGCCGGGATACGGCGTGCGCACCGCGGCGCCCTGCTCGACCGGCGTGCCGTCGAGGATCCACTTCGTGCCGCTGATGATCGAGAGCGGCCGTTCGCGCGACGTTGTTGGCAGGGCCGCGCCTTCGCTCGTATCGCGCGCCGCGGTCTCGCTCACCGGAATGCGGATCATGCGGATGCGGATCGGCGCCGGTCCGTGCCGTTCCACTTTCTCGTAGCGTGAGAGCGATCCCATCGACATGTTCTGGATCGACGTGATGCCGAATCCGAGGGCCTGGTTAGACCAGGTCTTGAGCTGATCGATGGCGTCGGCGTCGGAAACGCTGTCCGCCAGCCGCCGTTCCGCCGTCCAGCCGGCGTACTCGAACATTTTTCCGGTCAGGTGATGGCTCGCGTCGCGCTCGAAAGAACCGCCGGCCGGATCGACGGCCGTGTCGCGAATGTGCAACGCGTTCATCGCCTCGCTGTTCATGATCATCCCGTGGCCGGTCCACGAGGTCAGGATGACTTTCCGGTGCCCGGCCACTTTGTCCAGCGCCTGCGCCGTTACGGCAGGATCGGCCAGCAGCTTCGGACCGATGGTGCCGTAGATCCAGATGTCGTCCGGATTTTCGTCCGCGGCATTCGCGAGGGCGGCGCTGACGAGCGGCCACGTCGCGTCCTGATCGATCGACAGCACGTAGCCCTCGGGGCGCGGCCCCTGATGCGTGTGCGCGTCGTTGAAGCCGGGAACGACGACGCGTCCTCCGGCATCGATGCTGTTGGTCTTGTCGTTCGCCATTGCGGTGATCGCGGCGTTAGTCCCGACCGCAACGATCTTGTTGCCCTGGATGGCTACAGCCTCGGCGAATCGATGCGCGGGATCGCCTGTGAAGACTTTCGCGTGATGGATGATGACGTCGGGCGCGCTCTGGGCGAGCACGGCGACAGGAACCAATGCGACGACCGCAATCAGCAGCGCATGTTTCATGATGGTCCTCCGGATGCGCGGAAGTTTACCGCGAGCCGTGCCGGCCTAAACGTTCTCGACGATCGCTCTCCCGAATTCGCTCGTGGAGACTTTCGTCGCCCCTTGCATCTGCCGCTCTAGGTCGTACGTCACCTTCTTCTGGGCAATCGTTGAGGCGATGGCGCGCTCGATGGCGTCGGCGGCTTCCCACCACTTCATGTGCCGCAGCATCATCACGCCCGACAGAATCAGCGAGCCGGGATTGATCATGTCCTTGCCGGCGTATTTTGGCGCGGTGCCGTGGGTCGCTTCGAAGATGGCCACTTCGTCCGATTCGTTCGAGCCCGGCGCCATGCCCAGACCGCCGACCTGCGCCGCGAGGGCGTCGGAGAGATAGTCGCCGTTGAGATTCGTGGTGGCGATGACCGAATACTCGCTCGGACGCAGAAGAACCTGCTGGAACATCGAGTCGGCGATGCGATCCTTGATGATGATCCGCCCGCCGGCGCCGTCCGCGCCAACCTCGGACTCCGGAATCGTCACGTCGCCGAATTCATCACGCGCAAGCTGGTAGCCCCAATCTTTGAAGCCGCCCTCGGTGAACTTCATGATGTTGCCCTTGTGCACGAGCGTGACCGAGTCGCGCTTCGCGGCGATCGCGTATTCGATCGCTTTGCGCACCAGCCGCTTCGAGCCAAACTCGGAAACCGGTTTGATGCCGATGGCCGAGCCTTCGCGGATCTTGCTGCCGCCGCGCCGTTCGAGCGCGTTCAGAAATCCGATGATGTTGCGCGCGCCCTCGGACTCCGCGGGCCACTCGATGCCGGCGTACACGTCCTCGGTGTTCTCGCGGAAGATGACCATGTCCACTTTGCCCGGCTCTTTCACCGGCGAAGGGACGCCTTCGAAGTAGCGCACCGGCCGCACGCACGCGTAGAGATCGAGCACCTGCCGCAGCGTGACGTTGAGCGAGCGGATGCCGCCGCCGACCGGCGTCGAAAGCGGACCTTTGATGGAAACGCGGTAATCGCGGATCGCGTCCAGCGTGGCCTGCGGCAGATATTCGCCCGTCGCCGCAAAGGCCTTGTCGCCGGCGAGCACTTCGAACCAGTGAAACTTCTTCTTGCCGCCGTAGACCTTGGCCACGGTCCCGTCGAGGACGTATTGCGTGGCGCGCCAGATGTCGGGGCCGGTTCCGTCGCCTTCGATGAAGGGAACGATGGGATCGTCGGGGACGACAAGTTTGCCGTCGCGATAGTCGATGCGAGTGCCTGATTGCGGCTGTGTCATAGGCCGCGGAGTCTATCAATTCAGCAGCGACCGGAGCAGCGTCAAATTCTTACGATCCGACTCGTGCTCGACCGGCTTCGGCGTCTCCAGCAGTTTGGGGATGCCGCGGAATCGAGCATCGTTCAACAGGAATCGGAACGCCTCGACGCCGATCTCGCCGTCGCCGATGTGCTGATGGCGGTCGACGCGCGAGCCGAGCGGCTTCTTCGAATCGTTGAGATGAAACGCGCCGACGTTCTCGAGGCCGACGTCCGCGGCGAGCGCGTCGATGGTGCGCTCGTAGTCATCGCGGTTGCGGATCTCGTATCCCGAGGCGAAGACGTGGCAGGTATCGAAACAGACGCCGACGCGCTGTTTGTCGTCGACGAGAGCGATGATCCGTCCGAGCTCCTCGAACGTGCAGCCGAGGCATGAGCCCTGGCCCGCCGCAGTCTCCAGCAGAGTCACGACCTTGTGATTCGGGATCGCGGCGTGAATCTGATCGAGCGACCGCGCGATCTGATCGATGCCGGCATCGACGCCGGCGCCCATGTGCGCGCCTGGATGCAGGACGACGGCGTGAATGCCGAGCCGTTCCGCGCGATCGAGCTCGTCGATCATGGCCGCGATCGACTTGCGATGAAACTCGGGGTTGGTCGTCGCGAGATTGATGAGATACGACGCATGCGTGAGCACCGGACGCAGCGTGCGTTTTCCGGAGAAGACGGCGATGTCCTCCTCCGTCATCTCCTTCCCCTTCCACTGATTTCCATTCTTCGCAAACAGCGCGATGGCGGAGGCGTTGATCTCGGTAGCGCGATCGAAAACGGTGTGCAGTCCGCCCTTCGTCGAAATGTGCGCGCCGAGGAGATCGCCGTGAGTGTCAGGGAAGGTGAAGCGGGACATGGAGAGGATCGAAGAACGAAAAGGCCAGCGCCTGTCATTCCGCGTCGACGTAATGCCGCGGAGCGGCTACAGAGGGTAGCCAGGGGTGAGAGCGAAGCGAACACCCCTGGAAAATGGGCGGGGTAGTTTCTCGTGCCGCGTCAGCGGCACAAGAAGCGCGCCGCGTCCGGTGCCGCTGACGCGGCACAAAATCCTACGCGTTTTCTTTCCAGGGGTGCTCGCGCTTCGCGTCTTCGCACCCCTGGCTACCGTCTCGAGCCGCTAACGCGGCGATTCGTCACTGCAATCTGAAATTCACCGTCACCGTGTAATACACGTCGATCGGTTCGCCGCGAACGGTGGCGGGGCGGAAATGCCACTGGCTGACTGCGTCGCGGGCTGCTTCCCCGAGGCCGTAGGGGAGATCGCGGATGACTTCGACATTGTCGATGGTCCCGTCGCGGCGAACGATTCCGCGGACGACCACCGGCCCCTGAATCCCTGCGCGGCGCGCCATCATCGGATAGCGCGGAACGACGCGGTCGGTCTCCTCGGGCTGCGTTCCGCCGGCCGGCACTGCAGAGTAAACGCCTCCGTTATCGGTCGCTACATGCACCTCGGCGGGCGCGGTCGTTTCCGTCGGCGGAGGTGCCGCGGTTTCCGTCGGCGGCGCAACGGACGTGGTCGCGGCGGTGTCGGTCGCGGTCGTGTCCGTGTGCACTTCGACCTGGCGCGTTCCGGCGGAACTGACGTCGATCGCATCGACGTCCGCATAGGCGATCTGGTTGTCGTGATCGAGGGCGTAGAAATCGTGGTCGCGCGTGTAGACCTTCACCTGCGTCTCAGCCGACAGCTCGCCGATGATCGGATAGAAGATGCCAGGGCCGGCGTAGAGCGGCGTGCGCGCGCTGACGATGGCGTTGAGCGCCGGCAGCTTGCGGATCGTTTCGTAACGCGCCAGGCGCCGCTCGCGTTCGGACGTGCGTTCCAGCGAATTGCGTTCCGCCCATCCGGTCATGCCGTCGTCGTCCTGCACGCGAACCCACGCGCCGCGGTCTTCGAGCACGATCAACTTCTCGCCGTTCGTCGCCGTCGCGACGACGGGCGCGTTCGCCGTCGGCTGCGTGCGCAGGCGCAAGCGCAGCGAAAGCACCGAGAGGTTTTCCGATGCCGGCGGCGGCGCATCGTCATGTTTCCCGCTGCGCAGGATCAGCAGCGCCAGCAGCGCGAAAAAAATCACGCCGAGGATGATGACGACGGTCAGTCCGCGCGTGTGCCGGGTTTGTGCGTCAGGCATGTGCAGTGGATCAGTAGATTAGTGGATCAGTAGATCAGTGGTCACGCGATCAGTTGGCGACAGGGTTTCCTGATCCACTGATCTACCGATCACTAATCTACTTTCTCATCAGCACGTACATGATTGCCTTCTGCACGTGCAGCCGGTTTTCGGCCTCGTCGTAAATCACAGATTGCGGCGAGTCGATGACTTCGCCGGCCACTTCCTCGCCGCGATGCGCTGGAAGGCAGTGCATGAAAATCGCGTCCTTCTTTGCCAGCGACATCACGCGCGCATCGACCATCCATCCTTCGAAGTCTTTCTGCCGCTTCTGCGCTTCCGCTTCCTGTCCCATCGATGCCCAGACGTCCGTCTCGACGACGTCGGCATCGCGCACGGCTTCGTCGATCGACGTTGTGATCGTGACTTTCGTTCCGGCGTAATCCGCGTCGCCCTGCGATTGCGCGATCACCATCGGATCGGGCGCGTAGCTCGGCGGCGTAGCGACCGAGATGTTCATTCCCACCTTCGACGCCCCGAACATCAGCGAGTGGGCCATGTTGTTGCCGTCGCCGATGTAGGCGAGCTTGCGGCCTTTGAGCTCGCCGAGGTGCTCCCACGCCGTGAAGTAATCGGTAATGGCCTGCATCGGGTGCGAGAGATCGGTCAGTCCGTTGATGACCGGCACGCTCGCGTACTCGGCAAGCTCGGTGACCGTCTTGTGCGCGAACGTGCGGGCCATGATGCCGTCAACGTAGCGCGAGAGGACTTTCGCGCTGTCGTAGATCGGCTCGCCGCGTCCGATCTGGATGTCGCGTGACGAAAGAAAGAGCGCGTGGCCGCCCATTTGGAACATCCCCACTTCGAACGAGACGCGCGTGCGGGTCGACGATTTCTCGAAGATCATCGCCAGCGTCTTCCCCTTGAGCGCGTCGCGGTAATTCTCCGGATTCGCTTTCATATCGCGCGCGATCTCGAAGATCTGGCGAACCTCGTCCGCGGAGTAGTCGTGAATTTCGATGAAGTCTTTATGCGTCATTGCCGCGTCATTGTATGGCGTAGGAGTCGCCGCGCTCGATGACGCGTCCGTCCTCGACGAGCTTGATGAGATGCGCCGCGATCTGGATCTCCGCGGCACCATGAAGGCGCGGATCGAGATCGGGATAGATGCGTTGCCGCATCGCGGCCGCGGAGGACGCGCCGTTTGCGAGCGCGTCGAGGACCTGTTTTTCCCGTTCCAGGCGATGTGCAATATATTGCTCAATCAACGTGGCAGCATCATCGCGCGTCGGTCCGTGCGCGGGAAAGATCCATTTCGGTTGGTGCGTCAGCAACAGGCGCAGCGAGGCGATGTAGTCGCGCATCGAACCGTCCGGCGGAAAAATCGCGGTCGTCCCTTCGCCGAGGACCGTATCGCCGGTGAAGAGATCGCCGGCCGAGGTCAGGAAGCAGACGTGTTCGGCGGTGTGGCCCGGCGTGGCGATGACTTCCAGCGTTTCATCCTCGACTGCGATCGTGTCACCGCCGGCGACGCGTTGATCGACGAGCGTGTCGTCGAGCACGCCGCGCGGCGCGACGATTTTTGCGCCGGTCATTCTCTTCAGCGGCACCGCGGCCGGCGCGTGATCGCCATGCCGGTGCGTGATCAGAATCGTCGTCAACCTCGGCATCGCCGTTCGAATCGCATCGATGTGCGAGTCGATGGCAGGACCGGGATCGATCACCGCCGTCTCGCCGAGGAGATACGTCCGCGTTCCACTCAACGTGAACGCGCCCGGATTCGGAGCGGTGATGTCGCGAATGATCACGGCAGGATGATTTTCTTCTTTCCGTCTTCGACGACCAGCACCGGCCGCGTGGTCGGTACGTCCACTCCTCGGCGGGATGCCAGCAACTCCTCGGCTGAAGTGAATCCGGCCAGCGCTTCGAGGTTCTTCTGCGTCGGGAAAACGATCTGCAGTTTCTCGATCGCCTCGGCCGGAGGAATCCAGATCACTTCGACCGCTTCGACATTTTCCGCCGAGGCGATCGCATCGCGATCGACGGCAGCGAGGAAAAAGTAGGTGTCGAATCGTTTCGGAACGCCGACCGGCGTGATCCAGCGCGACGTCCAGACAAGTTTCTCGAAATCGATCGGCGACTCATCGACGATCGAGGAGAATGTAATTTCGCCCGCGAGCAATGCGCGCCGTTTCGCATCCGCATCGGCGAGCAGCGCACCGAGCCAGATGCCGCTCTCTTCGAACAGCTCGCGCACCGCAGCGATGCGCGTCGTCGCGAGCTCTGTTCCGTCGCCGAGGGCGTGATCGGACGGCTCGACGACGCCGCCGGGAAACACCCACGCGTCCGGCACGAACGACGACTTCGAATGCCGCCGGATCATCAGCACTTCCAGCGGCGCGTCGCGCAACACGATCACGCTCGCGGCCGGAATCGGCGGCACCTCGGCCGCGTCGCCGGCGCCGCGCGGCAGCTGGCGGTCGGAGACGTTGTGGGAAGTGGTCATGTCAGCACTTGCCCTGCCAGCCGACCCATTCTTCGCCGCTTGGTCCGCGCTCCTTTTTCCAGATCGGAACGGTCTCCTTGATGCGGTCGATCATCATCCGGCACGCCTCGAACGCCTCGGCGCGATGCGGCGACGCGGCCACGATCGCGATCGACGAATCGCCGACGACGAGTTGTCCGAGGCGGTGCACGACGTCGACCGCAACGTCGGGATAGACGCACCGCACGTCATCGACGATCTTAGCGATCTCCTTCTCCGCCATCGGCCGATAGGCGTCGTAGAAAATCGACTCGACGGCTTTGCCTTCGTGGTGATTGCGCACGACGCCTTCGAAGAGCACATACGCACCGTCGGACGGGCGCATCACGCGCCTCACGAGCGCGGCGGGATCGATCGGATCGTCGGTCAGATACGAAATGCTTCACCTCTTCGGCGGACGTTCGTGCGCCGGACGCGGTTTCGACGACACGATCTCGACGCCTGCTTCGCCGCGCCGTCCCGCGCCGCCGCGCCTCGCTTTTTCGAGCGTCATCAGAAATCCGAACGCGGGATCCTTGAACTGCAGATGCCGCAGCATGCTCCAGTGTTTGCGCACGTAGCGCTGCAGGAAATCGAGCACGTGTCCGAGGCTGATGATGCGGCAGGGTGGCACGGGCGCGCCGGGCGGGAACGATCCGAAGGCAATCAGACGAATTGCGAATCCGGACGGAAGCGTGGCCGATCCGTGCTCGAGCAGATCGGCGACGACGGCATCGTTGTCGATGGTCGAATCGCCGAGGCGCCCGATGACCGTCTTGAGGATTTCCGGATTGCGCGCACCGCTGTTGATGCCGACGCGCCCTTCCTTCACTTCGCCGATGACCATGTCGATCGAGTCCGGCGGGATGCCGAGGCCGGGATCGACGTCGCTCATGTCGAGCGCGCGCGGCGCGCGTTTCGGCGCATTTGCCGGCGACGGCAGTCCGGAAGGAAAACGAAAGGCGAGGACGTCGATGTCCGTCAGCGTGCGGAAACCATTGCGTCCCGCCGCGGCGATGATCGGATACTCGGCCGAAGTGAAATACCCATTGAGCTGCAGATACGCCTGAACGAGGGCGACGGCGTGGTCCATGCGGGCATCATAGGACAGTGGAACGTGGCAACCACTTCCCGTACACTCACGCCATGGGCTCCTACGACTGCACAAAGTGCCCCGCGTACTGCTGCAGCTACACGCGGATCATCGTCACCAAACGCGATGTGAATCGGCTGGCGAAACACTTCGACGTCGATCCTGAAGTCGCGCAAAAGCGCTTCACGAAAGTCGTCGAAGGCGAGCAGGTGCTCCGCCATCAGAAGGACAAAATCTACGGCAGCGTCTGCATGTTTCTGGACATCAAAGCGCGCCGTTGCACGATCTACAACGCCCGGCCCGGCGTCTGCCACGAGTACCCCGACTTCAAACGCTGCGGGTACTACGACTTCCTGAAATGGGAGCGGACGCAACAGGACGATGAGACGTTTATCCCATTGACCTGGAAGTAGTTCGAAATGCGTGGCAACTAGTTATTTGTTCATGATCCGCATGAGCCGGGTACTCGCCTGCGCCGCGTTGTTTCTCGCCTTGCCGGCCTTCGCGCAAAGCGTGGTCGCGCCGATGTCGGAATCGGTTTCCGTCGGTTACGTGATGATCCCGTTCACAGTCCTCGGCGATCACGGGCGGCCGATCACCGACCTTCGTGATGCCGAGGTCAATCTGACGGTGGACGGCGCCCCGGTGCGCAGCGACATGTTCGAGAAGTCGCAGAACGCGCCGGTGTCGTTCACGATCCTGCTCGACGGTTCCGGTTCGATGGCGCTGGCGGGAAAGATGGATTCGGCGTTCGCGGCGATCGGAGCGCTGATCGGCCATCGCCGTCCCGGCGACGACTTCGCGCTGTACGTTTTCGCGGAGTCGCAGGCCGTCGAGGTCGCGCCGTTCACGGAGAATCCGAACGACATCACGCGCGCTCTTGGCCACGTGAAGCCTTACGGCAAGACGGCGTTCTTCGATGCGCTGGCGACGATGCCGGAGCGCAGCAGCCTCGGACGAAATCCGTCGCGCGCGATCATTCTCCTCAGCGACGGCATCGACAATGCGTCATCGCTCACGCGCGCTCAGCTTGCACAACAGCTTCAGGGCATCTCCGTTCCGATCTACTCGCTCGGATTGCGCGAGCCGGAGAAGCAGGCCGTGAGCACGCGCAAGCAGCCGCGCGAAGACCTGTCGGATATCGGACTGCTGAATGAAGTAGCCACACTTACGGGCGGAAAGCTCTACCTCGGAAATACGCCGCAACAGATCGCGGACGCCGTCTCGCACATCGAAGACGACCTCCGCGCGCAGTACCTGATCGGGTTCGCCCCCACGGGAAAAGGTGCAGTAAAGTACCGCACGATTTCGCTGAAACTCACCGGCCGCGCGCGCGCTGTCCGAGTTCGCGCGGGCTACCTCGGCACCGAGCCACCCCTGGTCGCCTCCCGGAAAAAACTCACTGAAAGGAAGGGAAGTTCATGAAGAAGAGTATCGGAATCCGCATCCTCACGGCCACGGCGCTGGCCGCCACCCTCGGCGCATGCGCGACGTCGAAATCGGTCGATCAGAAGATCGCCGAGGCACAGGCGCAGACCGCGAAAAAGGTCGAGTCGGTCGAAGGTCAGGTCGAAGATCTGCAGAACAAGCAGAAGGCCACCGACACGCATCTGCAGCAGACCGACGCCGCCCTCGCGCAGCTCAGCACGGAAGCGAAGGACGCCCTCAAGCGCGCGCAGGAAGCCGGCGTGCTGGCCAAGGGCAAGGTCGTTTTCCAGCAGACGTTCAAGGAAGACCGCATCAAGTTCAAGGTCGGTTCGTACGAGTTGAACAAGGACGCTCAGGCCGCCCTCGACGACTTCGCCGGCAAGGTGAAGGCGCTCAACGAGCAGTATTACATCGAGATTCAGGGCCACACGGACGACACCGGCGGCCGCAAGCTGAACGACGAGCTCGGCGAACGCCGCGCCGACGAAGTCCGCCGCTACCTCTCCCGCGGCGCCCAACTCCCGCTGAACCGCATGTCGACGATCTCCTACGGCGACACGCTGCCGGTGGCGTCGAACAAGACGCGCAAGGGCCGCGCAGAAAATCGGCGCGTTGTGATCGTGGTGCTCGAATAAACCTTTTTCACGCGGAGACGCGGGGGACGCGGAGAAAACTCCGCGAGCTCCGCGACTCCGCGTGTTTCAACGGACCTGCCGCCGATGATCGCTACGCTGGAGCAGTACCTCACTCCGTGACATATCATCGCCCGCATGCTTCCTGAAAAAACGTTCGAGAACCGCGTCGGCATTATCACCGGCGGCGGGACAGGGATCGGATTCGGCATCGCCCGCGAACTGGCGAAACTCGGCGCGACCGTCGTTCTCGCCAGCCGCAGCGAAGAGCACCTCGGGCCCGCCGTGGAACAACTGCGCAGCGAGACCGGACGCGCCAACGCCGCCGATTTCTTCGTGCTCGACGTCCGCGAGCCGGAGCAGGTCGAGGCGATGGCCGCCAAGGTCCACGGCGAACACGGACGCATCGACTTTCTCGTCAACAACGCCGCCGGCAACTTCATCTCGCCCGCCGACCAGCTCAGCGTCAACGGCTGGAACGCCGTCATCGGCATCGTCCTCAACGGAACGTTCTACTGCACCAGCGCCGTGGGCAAGCGGATGATCGCCGCGAAGAAGGGGACGATCCTCAACGTCATCGCCAACTACGCCTGGACTGGCGCCCCGGGTGTCGTCCATTCCGCCAGCGCCAAAGCGGGCGTGCTCGCGATGACGCAAACGCTGGCCGTCGAGTGGGCCCGCCACAAAATCCGCGTCAATGCCATCGCCCCCGGACCGGTCCACACCGAAGGTGCATCGAAGCGCCTCTTTCCGAACGAAATGATCGAGGAAGGGATCCGCAAAACAATCCCCCTGCGCCGCTTCGCAAATCTCGAAGAAGTCGCCAACGCCGCCTCGTATCTGTTATCCGACTACGCCTCCTACGTCACCGGCGAAGCCATGGTCATCGACGGCGGTCAATGGCTCAGCGGCGCGGATTACTGGACGCGGGTCCAGCAGATGGCGCCTAAGTAACCGCGCCTGTCAGCACACCTTTACCTCTCCAACTAGGTGCTACCGGCGTGCCGTGAGTAACTAAGTGAAAGCGTTCGAGTTTCGGAACCACTACTTGCGTAACGTGGATGCTACCAGAAGCTACGATGCGCCAGTATGAGTTTAGACCGCGCTCGCGCAAGCAGTCGGCGATGTGTTCAAACTGATCACTTGACGTCATCTTGTCACAATCTACGATCGACGACTTGATGTCAGCGAACCGCACTGCCGCCGCACCGCCTCGATAACCGAAGAATCCTGCGTCTAGAAAACACCGCATATAGGTGGGCATGTCGTCGAGCGGCTCATTTCCGCCCTTTGGATGACTCAAATCCCGCAAACTGCGCGCGTGCAGCGACTGTACTGTTTCAAGTATGGCGCGCTCGATTGCGTATGATGGTGACAAGGACGCGCCCGACCCGAAATAGCGCCTCGTCGTAACTCCATTAACGGTGAGGCCAGCCAAGATTACTGGTACTCTCAGATCTGTAGTGATGTCCCAAACGCACAACAATCCGCCAGTTTCTTGTTCGATAATGTCGAATAAAGCAATAATGTTTGGCGGCAACGTGTGCCTTTGCACCTCCCGGACCGGGTGAGCGTCGCGTCGAATCACTACGCGTAGGAGTTCGATCCCGATAGCGTCACGTTCGACAACTTCGAGAAGACCGTGCAACATGGCATCGTCTAGGCTCAGACCTGCCGCCGTTCCCGAATTTGTACTGTATCGCATTAGGCCGAAGCTCCTGATGAACTCCGCCTCGAGTGGGGATATAGGATCGTAGTCGGGGTTTATCAGAAACGCAGGGAAACGCAAACTATCGCGCGCGCCATCCGTCGAATTGAAAGCCAAACGAACAAGAGGCATCGCGTGATTACCACAGATTGATCGGAAATCCGGGCTTCCATCACGCAGCTCGAAATCTAGGCCAGAAAGGTCGAGATGTTCAACGGTCGGGACCGACTCGTTTTCACTCCCGAACGAAAAATAATGCTCAAATGCTTCAAAAATTGCTGATGCAACCGACTGATCACCGATTCCCTTACCGAGTCCGCTAGCTTTTCGCCCCGTTCCGTCGGTCAAATCACATAGACTGGTTTTAACCGTATCACCAATCTGCCGTACAGAAAGATGTATGCCATGCTCACGCGCCGCGTCGGCTGACGCACAGATCGCGACGTCAGCCGGCAACGATCGCTCAAACGTGCCACAGGACGTCTGACACGAAGAAATCATAAACTCGATTAAACGGAGTTCAAGCGAAGGATCTGCACGAGCTCGGTCATACTCTTGAACTGGAAGAGCAGCTTTCGTTGATGGCGTCCTCGAACGATGATCTCGACTTCGGTGAGACCATCGTCTCTAGCGCCCGCTTCCTCAACTGCCTCGCAGAGTTGAATCATCGCAAGCTTTGGAAATGCTTCGGTCAGTTTTTGGCTGGACTCAAATAGCAGATATCCCATCGCACCTACCTCCGTACGGAAGGGTATCATCAAGGCGCTTTCACATGCGCGAGCTGTAAGACTAGCAGACACCTCTACATCGAGGAGAAACCGTAGGATACCGAGAAGAATCATGGCATTTTGAGGTAATCCACCGCCACATGCGCCATCGCCCGCACGCCGAGTTCCAGGCCGCTTTCATCGACATAGAACAGCGGCGAGTGATTGGACGCGGCTTCCTCGGCCGTCTTGTCCTTGGGGCGCGAGCCGAGCCAGAAGAAGAGGCCGGGGACTTTTTGCTGGAAGAAGGAGAAATCCTCGGCGCCGAGGGTGGCGTTGACGACTTCGACGTTCGCGGGGCCGGCGATGCGGCGGAGGGTTGGGGCCATTCGTTCGGTCACGGCGGGATCGTTGTAGGTGATCGGATAGCCGGCGGTAATCGTCACGGTTGCCGTGGCGCCGCCGCTGCGGGCGATGTCCTCGGCGGTGCGTTTGATTCGCGCGTGGATCTCGTCGCGCATTTTCGCGTCCAACGATCGGATCGTGCCGATCATCTCCACTTCGTCGGGGATGATGTTGTTGCGGACGCCTCCGTGAATCGCGCCGACGGTGACGATCGACGGCGCAAGCGACGAATCGACCTGGCGGCTGGGGATTGTTTGCAGGCCGAGGACGATCTGGGAGGCCACGACAATTGGATCGACGCCGAGCCAGGGGTAGGCGCCGTGGGTCTGCTTGCCGTGCACGACGATCTTGAATGAATCGACGGCGGCCATCATCGAGCCGGGGCGATAAGCGATCTCGCCGACGGGATAGCGCGACGTCACGTGCAGGCCGAAGACGGCGTCGACTTTCGGATTTTCGAGCGCGCCCTCCTTCACCATCAGCATCGCGCCGCCTTCCTCTCCCTCGGGCGCTCCCTCCTCGGCCGGTTGAAAGAGAAATTTGACCGTGCCGGGGATCTCGTCGCGGATGCCGGCCAGGACTTCGGCAACGCCGAGGAGGATGGCCACATGCGCGTCGTGTCCGCAGGCGTGCATGACGCCGACTTCGTGTCCGTTGAAGGTCGTGCGTACTGTCGATTTGAAGGGGAGATCGACCTGCTCGACGACGGGCAGCGCGTCCATATCGGCGCGAAGCGCGACCACGCGTCCCGGCTTGCCGCCTTTGAGGATGCCGACGACGCCGGTGTGCGCGATGGGAGTCTTCACCTCGATGCCGAGCTCGCGCAAACGGTCGGCGATGATCTTCGACGTGCGCGTCTCGCGATTGCCGAGCTCCGGATGTTCGTGAATGTCTCTGCGGCACGCGATGACCTTTGACTCCACCTTCTTCGCCGCGTCATCGATGCGTTGATCGAGCGTGGTGGCGGCGTCGAGCGTTGCGGACATGAGTACCTCCAGAGCGAGGATGGCGAGCAGGCGCATGCCGCGAATTGTAGTGATTAGTGGGGCACGATCTCGCCGCGGAGCGCTTCCGCTTTGCGAATCAGTTCGCCGAACCATTCCGCGAAGTGCGTTTCGCCGCGTTCCTCGGCCAGTGCTTTTGTCCCCGAGGCCATGGTGATGAATTGCTCGATGAAGCCGCGGAGCTCGTCGCTCACGCCCATCAACAGCAGCGTCGACGACTGCGCCTCGATGGTCTTGAACGCCTGCAGCGCCTGCGCGTACTCGTTCGAAAAGTACGCGAAGTTTTCGCGGGCCTCGTCGGAGCGCTGGTCGTCATCGGTCATGGCGTTGTGGAGTGTGCGGATTTTGGGCCATTGCGTTACCGCTGCGCGAGCGCGTGCAGATCTTCGATCGTGCGAACGACGCCGCCGCGAACGACGTAGCGAATTTTGCGGACGTTCGCGACGTCGGCGGTCGGATCGGCGCCGAGGATGACCAGATCCGCGTCCTTCCCCTTCTCCACCGTGCCGAACTCCGTCTCGCGGCGCATGGCGCGCGCGGCCACGGCGGTCGACGAGACGAGGATCTGCATCGGCGTCATGCCCGCCTTCTGCATCGACTCCATCTCGCTGTAGATCGCGGGGCCGTGCAGCGTGAGCGGATTGCCGGCGTCGGTGCCGGTGGCGATGGGGATTCCGGCGGCGACGAGCGCCTTCAGATTCTGCGCGGCGATCTGCTCCTGTTTCGCGGTGCGGTCATCGCGGCGCGCAAGTTGTTCCGCGGTCAGCGTCGTCGTCGCCGAGGGCGTTTCGGCGATGCGGGAGAGGGTTGATTTGTCGACGCAACCGGTCGGATCGTCGATCGCGACCGGCGTGTGCTCGACCGCGGATCGGAACATGCGCACGTAGCCGCGCGACACCGTCAGCGTCGGGATGAGGATCGTGCCGTTGCGTTTGGCGAGGTCGAGGAACTCCTGATCCACTGGCTGATCAGTCACGCTGTGGACGAGCAGCGTCGCGCCGGCCCGCAACGCTGCCTTGGCCTCGGCCAGCCCCGTCGCGTGAACGATGAGCGGCAGATTGTGTTTGCGCGCTTCGTCGCCGGCGGCGGCCACCGCGGCCGCGGACGCCTCGACCGGAAGATCGGGCGGACGGACGATGTACCAGACCTTCACCGCGTGCGCGCCCTGCGAGGCGAGGTAGCGGACGCCGTCGCGCGCCGAAGCGTCGTTGAGGAGGATAAACTGCCGCTCGGCGGGAAGGTTCAGCCAGTGATCGAGCGTGGAGAGCAGCGGGCCGGCGGCGTCAACATGCGGCGCGAGCGTGTTCGGCTCGAAGCGATCGTGCAGCCGCAACGTCCACGCGTAGCCGCCGACGTCGTAGACAGCGGTGACGCCGGAGCAGACGTACGAACGTCCATACCGTTCCGGATCCGCTTTCAATTCGGCCTCGGTGCGGTCATACGGGTGCGTGGCGCGCATGTCGAGCGAATCGGGCCGGCCATCCGCCCAGCCGGTCTGCGAGAAATGGACGTGCGCGTCGACGAGGCCGGGCATGATCCAGAGCCCGCGCGCATCGGTGACGTCGATGCCCTCGGGGACGGGACACTGCGCCGCGGCTCCCGCGCAATCGATCTTGCCATCGCGCAGGATGACGTTTGCGTTCGCGACCGGCGCGCCGCCGCGTCCGTCGATCAGCGTCGCGCCGGAGAGCGCGCGCGGCGGAGCAGGCGTGCCGGCCGGCGAATCGATCGCGCCGGTGACGGCGATCTTCCATCCGTCAGGCGTGCTGACGAACAGCCGCTCGGAGATGCCCACATGCTCGTCGCTGCCGTAGCGGACCCTGTAGCGATAGGTTCCGTAGACGATGCCAGGCTGCAGCGGCGTGAGATGGATGTCGTTCGCCTCGATCAGATCGGGCCATTGCGCGCCGACACCTTTCGCGAATGAATCAAAGCCGGTGTCGAACCCTTCCGCGCCGCCGCGCACGAGCGCCGGCGAATGGAGGTAGTACGACAGGTACGCCTCGCGATTGCGCTGGCGGATGGCATTGATGTTCGCCTCGAACACCGCCCGCGCCGCGGTGACGTCGTCTGCCGGCGCGGCCGGCAGCGGTGCGGTAATCGATAGAAATAGCAGTACTGCCGCCTTCATTCGCATGCCTGCATTGTAGAATCCGCGGCGCCGGTATCTCGAAAAAGGAAACGTCCATGCGCTCTTCGAGCTGCCTGCTTCTTCTGTCTCTCCTGCTTCCCGTCTTCGCCGCGCCGCAGAATCCCGCCGTTCCGCACGCGGGCGAAAGTGTCGAGGTCTCCATCGTCAATGTCGATGCCGTCGTCGTCGACAAGGAGGGGAATCGCGTGCGGGGTCTTCGCCGCGACGACTTCGAGATTTTCGAGAACGGCGTCCGGCAGCCGATCACGAATTTCGCTGAATATTCGACGGAGCCGCCGCAAGCCGCAAACGTCACCGCACAGATTCCCTCTGCATCGCAGGCTCCGGCGCCGCAGCAGCGTTCGATCGTCGTCTTCGTCGAACGCTTTCAGCTTCCCGCGTTCCGAAGCGATCGGGTGTTCACGGCGATGAAGAGGCTGCTCCACGATTCGGTGCGGCCCGGCGACCGCGTCATGGTCGTGTCGTGGAACCAGGGCATCGTCGGAATCCGGCAGAACTTCACCGACGATCTGTCGAAGATCGACAAGGCGCTCGACGCAATCGCCAGACGGACCGTTACCGTGAACCACAACAACATGGATGACCTCCGCCATGAGCTCGAGGCCATCCGCGAATTCGAGTCCGAGGGGAGCGCATTCGGCAGCAGCGGACTGCCGGCGATCGAAGACAGCGGCCTCTCGTTCTTCGGCGAGCAGTCGGCGCGCATGAATGCGAAAGCGGCCATGGCCGACGAGAAGCGCAAGGTCGAAACGCTGAAGGCGCTGATGCGCTCGATGGGAAGCGTGGACGGCAAGAAGGTGCTGCTGCTGGCGACGCATCGTCTGTCCGAATATGCCGGCGGCGAGGCGTTTTACACCGCTGGTGCCACCGGCGAGTTGTCGGCAAACATCCGGAACGAGTTCGACGCCAAGCCGCTGATCCGCACGCTCGTCGAGACCGCAAACGCGAACGGCGTCACAATCTATCCGATCTTCGCGGAGGGACTTGGTTCCACTTCGATGCCCGGCTCCGACGCGCACAGCAACCTCGGCACCGAATTCGATTACCTCGTTCTCGAAAACGAGATTCCGATGCTCGCCTTCGTGGCGAGAGAGACCGGCGGCGTGGCGGCATGGGGCAGCATGGAAGTCGAGAAACTGATGCCGCGGATCGGCGACGACTTCGATTCGTACTACTCACTGGCCTATCGCGCTACGCCTGGCAAAGCCGCGGCGCGCAAGGTGGAGGTCCGCGTCAAGAATCCGCAGTTGTCGGTCCGCTCGCGGAAGCAGTTCGTGCCGAAGAGCGAGACCACGCGCATGGAAGACCGCGTGATCGGCGCCCTCTTCGGCAACACACCGGCGTCGGCGTTCCGCTTCGGGGTGAAGAGCGATCCGCCGACGCGCACGAAAGACAAGACGTACCTGATCCCGCTGACGGTGCAGGTGCCGATCGCTGCGCTGACGTCGCTGCGCGGTCCGGGCACGGCCTACAACGGCGCGTTCTCGGTCTATCTGGCGTGGGGGTCGACGATCGGCGGTGTGAGCGAAACGCATCACGACACGCAGCAGTTCTCGATCGCCGCCGCCGACCTGGAGCGCGCGAAAAAAGGCCACTTCACGTACACGATCTCGGTGGCGTCGCTGTCACCGTCGCTGCGCGTAGCGCTCGGCGTTTACGACGAAGTGTCTCGCGATTACGCGGTCGGCGTCGTCAAGCTGCCGTCCGCGGCGAAGTGATCGTCTCTACAGGGTGAGGATTTTTTCGACGTCGCGCAGTTACTTATAGAGAGCGCTTCGGTATTTCGCTTGCGCGAACGATTGCACGCGAGGTTCCGAGGTACGATTTCAAGGCGATGAAAAACGAGATGCGCCAGGTGCTCGAGAGGTTCCACCGCGAGGTATTTCTTCCCGACTTCCAACGCATTCTCGACGATGCGGTCCGGAAGTCTGCCATCTCGTTGCGCAAGGAAAAGTCGGAGTACTCCGGACTGAAATCATGGGTCAGCTATCTTGATGAGAGGTTGGCGCGCGTTGAGTCGGAAGTTCAATCGCTGAATGTCCGAATGGACCACGTCGAATCAGAGTTGCAGTTTGTCAAGTCGCATTTGAAAGCGCTCGGAATGCTGGTGACCGACATCGAGAACAAGGTCGATCGCCTGGCGACAGAATCGGAGCTCGCCGAAATTCGACAGCAGATCATGATTCTCCACGACAGGATCGCCGCACTGGAAACAAGGCACTAACCGATGGAAGCGAATGAACTGCTGCGGAACCTGAGAGAAATCGTCCGTGACGAGATGACGACATTCGTAGCGCGTATCGATGCTCGCTTCGATAGCGTGAACACACTTTTCGACGGCGTGTACGTCCGCCTCGATAGGCTCGAAACCGAGAGCCTTGCAATCAAAGCTGGACTGAGGCGCGTCGAAGAAAGACTTCAGCTGGTGGAGGAAAGACTTCAGCTGGTGGAGGACCGACTCACCCTCGTCGAGTCAGAGCTGCAGTTGGTGAAAAGCGAACTCGCGCGGCTGGAGATGCGCATTTCCACGCTCGAAACCGGCGTCTCGTCTCTGGAAACACGGTTTGACACTCTCGAGAAAAAAGTCGCGACCGAAGCCGAGATCGGCGAGCTCAAACAGCAGGTTGAAACCATGAACGCCCGCATCGCCGCTCTCGAAACCCGCCACTAGCATTCGCGCCGCAGCCCAACTTCAAGCCCAACTGCTGCGCGTAGCCGGAGGCAACCAAGGCTGTCGGCCCTGCCGACTACGACATCCAGTTCACGCCGGCTTCCTTGTTCCACTTCGTGGTCATCTTCTTCGACTTCGTCCAGAACTCGATCGAGCCGCGGCCGGTGATATCGCCGACGCCGAACTTCGAATCGTTCCAGCCTCCGAAGCTGAACGGCTCGCGCGGCACCGGGACGCCGACGTTCACGCCCACCATGCCCGCGCTGGCGTTTTCCATCACGTAGCGCGCCACGCCGCCGCTCTCCGTGAACACGCTGGCCGCGTTCCCGTACGGTGATTTCTGCTGCACGCCGACGGCCTCGGCAACGTCCTTCGCGCGGATGATCACCATCACCGGCCCGAACACTTCTTCCTGCGCGATGCGCATGTCGGGAGTCACGTTATCGATGAGCGTCGGACCGACGTAGTAGCCGTTCTCTTTTCCCTTCACCTTGTAGCCGCGTCCATCGACCAGGATTTTCGCGCCCATCTTTTCGGCCTCGGTGATGTACGCCTCGATGCGCTCCTTGGCCGCGGCCGAGATCACCGGACCGATGTGCGTTCCGGGCACCATCGACTTCATGATGTTCGCCATGCGCTCGATGATGTGATCGCTCTTGCCGACCGCCATCATCACCGACGCCGCCATGCAACGCTGGCCTGCGCAGCCCGACATCGACGCCACGACATTGGACGACGTCATGTCCGGATCGGCGTCGGGCATCACGATCAAGTGATTCTTCGCGCCGCCGAGGGCCAGGACGCGTTTGAAATTGGAGGTGCCGCGGCGATAGACGATTTTGGCCACCTTCGTCGATCCGACGAAACTGATGCCTTCGATGCTGGGATGGTCGCAGATCGCTTCGACCGTCTCCTGACCGCCGTGGACGATGTTGAGAACGCCGTCGGGAAGTCCCGCCTCGCGCAGCAGCTCCGCGATGCGGCCCGACGACAGCGGCACCAGCTCGCTCGGCTTGAGGATCATGCAATTGCCGAGGGCGATGGCGTTCGGGATCGTCCAGTTCGGGACCATGTTCGGGAAATTGAAAGGCGTGATCGACGCCACCACACCGACCGGAAAATGTTCGACGCGGCATTCCACGCCGCGCGACACTTCCAACACCTCGCCGGCCGTAATCTGCGGCAGCGAACAGGCAAACTCGCAAAGCTCGGCCGACTTCAACACCTCCGCGCGCGCTTCGCTGTCGATCTTCCCGTTCTCCTCGGTGACCAGCCGCGCCAGCTCATCGATGTTCTGCTCCAGCAGCGCCTTGTACCGGTAGAACACCTGGACGCGCTCCTTGATCGGCGTCTGCGCCCACCCCGGAAACGCCGCCTTCGCCGCCGCGACCGCGCGATCGACGTCCGCGCTCGCCGATAACGGCACGCGCGAGATCACGCTCCCCTCGGCAGGATTGAAGACGTCGAGATAACGATCCGCGTCGTGCTCGACGAACGTGCCTCCGATGTAGTTGCGGATGTCGGGATAACGGGTGGTTTCGATTGCAGACATGAGTGCCTCCTGGTGTTGTGACAGCGAACTTTACTCAACCTGCCGTCAGGCCGCTGTATTCGCTCAGTACGAACCGGTGACTGAGGCCTGGCCCACCGACGCCGCCGGCCGTGCCGTCGTCCGCTTCATCACGCAGGTCGCTTCGCCGTGATCGTGGAAGGGCATGAAGAGGAGGGCCAGGCCTCGCTCGTCGAACTCGGAAGAGACGGTGAGCGTGTCGTGCTCGGGGGAGAGGCGAAGGGTGAGCGTGCGGGTGCGGCTGGAGGCGCCGGCCAGGATCGCCGCCCCGATCTTCTGCGGCGACCACGACGCGGAGACGCTGTCCTCGGTCCAGCTCAGATCGTTTTCGAGAACGGCGTCGTGGACCTTGCCGCCGTCGCCGGTCGCGTGCAGCTCGATGCGGCATCCGGGCTGGGTGATCGTCAACGCGTCGATCCTGTTGAGCACCGCGCCTTCGCCGAAGACGAATGCCGTCGATCCCGTGCCCTGGCGAGTCGGTTGACCCAGGAGTTTGTAGGTCCCGGATAGGTCGATGCAGGTCGGCACCGACTGCCGCGATGCGCACGTGAGCGCGGCCGCAGCCAGTAGTGCCGTGACGATGCGCATTGCCCGCATCATACGCCGCCGCACTTGACCGCCTGCCGGACCGACCCCATCATTCGCGGCACATGTCCGTGATGCGTCGTCTGTTCGCTACCAAGTCGCTCGACGAGCTCGTTGCCGGAACGCAGGAAGAAGGTCACCAGCTCAAGAAAGTCCTCGGGCCGTGGAATCTGATCGCATTGGGCGTGGGCGCCATCATCGGCGCCGGCATTTTCGCCACGATCGGAACCGCGGCAGCGGGTGACGCGCATCGTCCCGGCGCCGGACCGGCGCTGATGGTGTCCTTCATCCTCACAGCGGTCGTCTGTGGATTCACGGCGCTTTGTTATGCCGAATTCGCGTCGATGGTGCCGGTGTCCGGCTCCGCGTACACGTATTCGTACGCGACTCTGGGAGAGCTCGTGGCCTGGATCATTGGCTGGGACCTGATGATCGAGTACGCCATCGGCAACGTCGCGGTCGCGATCTCATGGGCCAACTACATGAACACGCTGCTGGAAGGTTTCGGCATCGTGTTGCCGGGGTGGCTGACGGTCGACTACGGTACGGCTCTGGCCAAGATGCCGCAGGTCGTCGCCGCGGCGCCGCACGTGTTCGGCATCCCGATCATCTTCAACATTCTCGCGGTCGGAATCGTCACGCTGATCACCATCGTGCTGGTCTGGGGTATCCGCGAATCGGCCAGCTTCAACTTCTGGATGGTGGCCATCAAACTGGTGGTGCTGGCCTTCTTCGTTTTCGTCAGCTTCAAGTATGTGAAGCCGGCGCATTGGCACCCGTTCGCGCCGAACGGCTTCTCGGGCATCGCCACCGGCGCCGCGATCGTCTTCTTCGCGTACATCGGCTTCGATGCGGTCTCGACGACGGCGGAAGAAGCGAGGAATCCGAAGCGCGACATGCCCATCGGAATCATCGGGTCGCTGATCATCTGCACGATCATCTACGCCATCATCGCCGCCGTTTTCACGGGCATGATCCCGTACGGCGACCTCGTCAAAAAACTCTCCAGCGAACAGGCCGAGCCGCTGACGCTAGCCATGAAGTACGCCACGATGCCGAACTGGATGGTGGGCGTCGTCGCGTTCGGCTCGGTCGTCGCGCACACGGCCGTGCTGCTCGTCTTCCAGCTCGGGCAGCCGCGCATCTTCTTCGCCATGTCGCGCGACGGCCTGCTGCCGCCGTTCTTCGCCCGCGTCCATCCGAAGTTCAAGACGCCGCACGTGGCCACGATCATCACCGGCATCTTCGTCGGCGTGGCGGCGCTGTTCTCATCGCTCGACGCCATGGTCGACCTGACCAACATCGGGACGCTCTTCGCCTTCCTGCTGGTCTGCATCGGCATCATCATCCTGCGGGTCAAAGATCCGCACCGCGAACGTTCGTTCCGCGTTCCGGGTGGCACATGGTTCCTCCCCGTTCTCGGCGGACTCTCCTGCATCTTCCTGGCGAAGTACCTGCCCAAGGAGTCATGGTACCGCTTCGGAATCTGGTTGCTCGTGGGGATGGTGGTCTACCTCTCCTACGGCTACCGCCACAGCCGCCTGAAAAATCGCGGCAGCGGCCAGGGGCCGCAGGGGGGGCTGTTCACGCACGATTTCAACCCCGAGCAACAGTTGCCAGAGAGGGATGTGGACCGATCTTCGTGACCATGGCTTGTTCACGCGGAGGCGCAAAGACGCGGAAGGAGAATCGGTTTTCTCCGCACTTCCGCGGCTCCGCGTGAACCGGTCTCTCCTCGGCGCCACGCTCGGCGGCCTAATCGTTTTCGCGATCGCGCCGTACTGCATCGGGTGGTTCTCCGTTCCGACCGGCGGAATCGGTGCGGTGACCGTCGCAAAGTATCCGAAGGGATTCGACTACTTTGTCGTCATTGCCCTGACGGTGGCTAGCGCGATTGGAGCTTGGGCGATAAGTGCGCGCCAACTTCCGACACCCGACACCCGACACCCGACACTCCGTCGTCGTACGACCCTCATCACCACCGCCATCGTTTTCATCACGATGTTCGTCATGCACGATCATCCCTACGCCTTCATGGACATGTTTCATGAGGGCGAGCACCTCACGCCGGCATCGGTGATGCTCGACGGTGGACGTCCGTATCGCGACATCTTTTTCCTCCACGGTTTCGCGGCGGATGGCGGTCTCGATGCCCTCGTCCTCGGGGGGAAACCGTCGCCGAAGAAAACGCGGCGCGTGGAGGCAGTGCTTGACGCCGCGGCACTGGCGATGCTCGTGCCGATCGCCGCCGCGCTGACGACGACGTTCGGCGGCTTCATCGCCGCGGTGATCCTCGCGCTTTGCGCGGTCGGCGCGGGAGAAGTGCCGGTCTTTCCGTACTTTCGCTGGCTGCCGCTGCTGATCGCGGTGTGGGCGTTGCTGGACGGAGCACCGCGGCGGCGATGGGCGCTGTATCTGGCCGCGATCGCCTCCTCGCTCGGTATCCTGTGGAGCCTCGACGTCGGCGTCTGCGCGGTTGCGGCGACCGCGATCGTCATCCTCATCTACACGCGTCGCGTGACGTTGATCGCCAGCGCCGCAATCGCGGCGCCGCTGATCGTTTTGCTGATCACGCGTGCCGATCTTCAGCACTTCTTCCGCGATTCCTTCATCATCATTCCGCGGTCGATCGATGCGATCTGGTCGCTGCCGGCGAAGCCGCTTCCGTCACTGTCGCTGCTCGTACATCCGAGCGAACTTTGGGATTGGCTCGCTTCCGAATCGGCGCGCTACTACCTGCCGCCGGTCTTCTTCGGATTCCTGCTCGCACTGGCGATCCGGACGCGCGACATGCGCATCGCCATCGTGGCCATCTTCTCAATCATCTTTTTTCGCACCGCAGCGGGGCGGTGCAGTTGGAGCCACACGCGATTCGCGCTGCCGCTGCTCGGCATCGCCGTCGTCGCCTTTCTTTTCGAGCCGATGCTGCGGCGTCCGTTGAACGCGTGGCGCGCCATCGCGCTCGTCATCGCCGCCGTCGTTGGCTTCCGCTACTTCGAGATCGCCGACAACGCCAAACTCGGCGCGAAACTGCTGACGGGTTGGCCGGTGCGGCAACGGCACGAAGGACTCGTTCCCTATCCGATGGCGCGCGGACGCGGCATTTATACCTATCCCGAAAACGCCACCGACCTTGCTGCACTCGACGAGCTCACCCGCCGCGTCGGTCCCGGACCGATCTTCGATCTCTCCGGCGAGCGCGCGCTCTACTACTTTCTCGATCGCCGTCCTGCGACGCGCTGTCCCGACATCTCCATGCTCTCCACTCCGGAACTCAGCGCCGAGGGGTTGCGGGAGTTGAACGCGCAACCGCCGGTATTCGTCGTACTCGAAGGGACGAAAATCCTCGGCTCGCTAGACGGCATCGCCAACCGCGATCGCATCCCGCCGATCGCGGCTTGGATCGACGCGCACTACCCGGTTCGCGTAGTAGTAGGACGCTACGTGGTGGGGTTCAGAAGGAACGAATCGTAGAGTGGTGGGCACGAAGAATCGCGATCGCAAATCCTCCAATCGCCGCGCCGATCACAATTGCCCACGTTAACGGTGCACCGATTCCTATGGAGAGTAATGCGGTTACCACGGCCACGATCGTCGCAAGCGCGATGCGGCCAATGCTGATGCCCGGTTTGACAGCGAAAGCCAACCCAGCATCATGCTCGTCTTCGTGCTTGTAGATCACGCTCATGTTCAATCCAGGACGCAGAACAGAAACGTTACCACGAGAGCTTCCAAGGTACCTACGATCGCAGCTTCGACGACTGCCAATCCTAAAGGGCGCTCATGGCGATCGAAAGGGGGCATCGCAAGAAGGAGGAGTGAGAAAAGCATGCCGACAGGAACGGCGAACGCTAACTTGGCGAGGTAGGTCCAAACGGTGCAAGGATGAGCCTGCATAAAGACGCCATTATGCCCCGAGTTGCGATTGTTCGATTCCGAACACGTAACTTCAGAATCGCACACGCGAATCGCGTCATGACGCTCTTAACTCCTTTGTTTTCAACAAAGGCCGCATGGCATCGCGCTCGCCTAAGTAGCGGTCCAGCATGGATCGCGAAATTGCACAATCGGTTCGGACGAAGCGCGTTGCACGGCGCGTGATCGTCGTTGTCGTCGCAGTCGCGGCGATCGTTTTCTGCGTCGCTGCCACGGTCAGTTGGTTGCGTCCCTCGGTGCGGAGGAGCGACCTGCAGATTGCGCGCGTCGAGCGCGGCGTCGTCGATGCGACCATCCAGGCCTCGGGGACTGTCGTGCCCGAGTTCGAGACGGTCATCTCCAGTCCGGTAGAGGCGCGGGCGTTGCGGATTCAGCATCGCGCGGGCGATCAGCTTCACGCCGGCGACGCCATCCTCACGCTCGACACCTCCGCCACGAAACTCGACCTCGACAAGCTGAACGATGCCGTCGCGCAGAAGGAGAGCGCGTTGGCACAGGCGCGGCTGAAAGCGGAGGAGGAGATCGCTGCCTCGGCCGCGGCGCTGGAGCAGAAGCAGCTCGACTCCGACATCCTCAAGCTCCGGGCTGCGCAGAACACGCGGATGCACGCCGAGGGGCTGGTGTCGGCGCAGGACGAGCTCGTGGCGGTGACCGCGAAGAAAAAGAGCGACATCGAAATCGCGCAGCTTCGCGACGCGATGGGACGCACGCGCCGGACCGCAGACGCGCAGATCGCCGCGGCTCAACTCGAGTTGCGCACGGCGCAAAAAGAGCGCGATCAATCCGAGCGACAGCTCAACCTGGCCATGACGCGCAGCGATCAGGACGGCGTGCTGACCTGGGTTCTGCCGGAAGTCGGCGCGACCGTGCGCAAGGGCGACGTCCTGGCGCGCGTGGCGGACCTTTCCGCGTATCGCGTCGTGGCCACGATCTCCGACGTGCACGCATCGAAGCTCGCCCCGGGCATGCGCGCGCATGTGAAGCTCGACGACACGACCACGATCGACGGCACGATCTCCAGCATCGATCCGCGCATCGAGAACGGCATCGCCAAGTTTTACGTGACGCTCGATCAGCGCGCGCATCCGAAGCTTCGCAACAACCTTCGCGTCGACGTCCTCCCCGTCCTCGGCAGTCATGGCAACGTGCTGCGCGTGCGCCGCGGCGCGCTGGGACAGGGCGAGCGCGAGGAAGTGTTCGTCGTGCACGGCAACGTGCTCGTTCGCACGCTCGTGCGCTGGGGTCTGGCCGGCGACGAATTGATTCAACCGATCGACGGCCTTCGCGAAGGCGATGAAGTCGTCATTTCCAACATGAGCGAATACCAGGGTCTGAAGGAATTGAGACTGAAGTAACAAGGAGAAACCATGATCACACTCAACAACATCGACAAGGTTTACCGGACGGAGCGCGTCGAGACGCTCGCGCTGCAGAACATCAACCTCGACATCGCCGACGGCGAGTTCGTCTCGATCATGGGGCCTTCCGGCTGCGGGAAGTCGACGCTGCTGAACCTGATCGGTCTGCTCGACAAGCCGACCAGCGGCAAGCTCCTGCTCGACGGCATGCACATTAACGGTGCGGGCGACCGCTCGCTGGCGAAGATGCGCAATGAGAAGCTCGGATTCGTTTTCCAGAGCTTCCATCTCGTGCCCGATCTGACGGTGCTCGACAACGTGGAGATCCCGCTGCTGTATCGCAAGATCGCGGCGGGCGAGCGGAAGAAGCTGGCGCTCGCGGCGCTGGACCGCGTCGGACTTTCGTCGCGCGTCCATCACTTTCCGACGCAGCTCTCCGGCGGGCAGCAGCAGCGCGTGGCCATCGCGCGCGCGATCGTCGGCAAACCGCGCATCGTTCTCGCCGACGAGCCGACCGGAAATCTCGACTCCGCCATGGGCGACGAGATCATGGGCATCCTCGAAGAGCTGAACGAGAAAGACGGGACGACGGTGGTGATGGTCACGCACGACGACCGTTTCGCGCAGCAGACCGGACGCACGATCCGTTTGTTCGACGGACGGCAGGTGGCCTGACGCGCAAGCGTCACGCAAGAGGAAACGACCATGAACATCGCCAATCTCAAACTCGCATTGCGCGTGCTGGCGCGGCGCAAAGTCTTCACCGCCATCTCGCTGGTCGGCATCACGCTGACGCTGGTCGTGCTGATGGTGGCGACCGCGATCCTCGACAACATCTTCGCGGCGGGCAAGCCGGAGTCGAATCTCGACCGGATGCTTTTCGTCACCGTCGTCGGGCGTTACAGCAAGGACATGAGCCAGACCAGCCAGCCCGGCTATGGCTTTTTACAAAAAACGATTCGCGATCTTCCGGGCGCGGAGCGGTACGCGTACTTCACCCAGTTGCAGACGGCCGTCATCTACTCCGGCGCGCAGCGGATCGAAACGCAGATGAAGCGCGTCATGCCGTCGTACTGGCAGATTCTCGATTTCCACTTCATCGAAGGCGCACCGTTCACGGCGGCCGATGATGCCGCCGACCGGCCGGTGGCCATCATCACCGACACGCTTCGCGACAAGGTCCTCGGTCCCGGCCCCGCGGTCGGGCGCAGCATCAACCTCGGCGGGCAGAACTACCGGATCTCGGGCGTCGTCTCCCGCGTTCCCATCACGCGTATCTCCGCATATGCCGAGATCTGGGTACCGATCGGGGCGGTCACGGCGGAGCTGCAGCGCGCCACGATCGGCGAATACAACGGAATCGTGCTTGCGCGCAGCCGCGACGATTTCCCGGCGCTGAAGCGCGAGTTCAACACGCGCGTCGCGAACTACGCGACGGCCGACAATCGACCGGGCACGGAGACGCGATCCGGCCTCGACACCGCCTTTGAGGCGCTGGCCAGGCCGATGCTCAACAATCCGGCGAACATGGACGCGGCACTCGTGCTGCGGACGATCTTCGTGAGCCTCGCGCTCATCTTCATGACGCTGCCGGCGCTGAACCTGGTCACGCTCAATCTCAGCCGGATTCTCGAACGGGCGCCGGAGATCGGCGTGCGCAAAGCGTTCGGCGCGCCGAAGCGCACGCTCATCGCGCAGTTCGTGACCGAGAACGTGATCCTCACGCTGATCGGCGGCGCGCTCGGATTCGTCTTCACGATCATCGCGCTGGCCGCGCTCAATCACACGTCGTTCATCCCCGAGGCGCAGTTCAACGTGAATGCGAGGGTGTTCGGATACGGCATGCTCATCGCGATTTTCTTCGGCGTCTTCTCCGGCTTTTATCCCGCCTGGAAAATGGCGCGGCTCAATCCTGTCAACGCTCTGCGCGGAGGTGCGCTGTGATTCGTCACCTGCTCAAGCTCGTATGGCGCCGTAAGCGCGCCAACGCGCTGCTGATCGTCGAGATCTTCTTTTCGTTCCTGGTTTTCTTCGCGGTGGTGACGTTCGGGACCTCGGCGATCATGCGCTACAACAAGCCGCTGAATTTCGACTGGCACGACGTGCTCGTCCTCAACGTGTCGATTCCGTCCGAGCGCGGTCTGCCGCCCGGCGAACGCCATGGCGACAACACCGCCGACGTCGCAGCGCTCGATCGCCTGATGAAGGAGATCGCGGCCATGCCGCAGGTTGTGGCCATCGGCGGTTCGCATACACCTCCGTATTCGCTCTCGACGATGGAAGGCGTATGGCACATCCACGGAAAGCGCGTGCGCATGACGATGGACGACGTCACCGACGGTTATCCGAAGGCGATGAACATCCCGCTTCTCCGCGGGCGCTGGTTCAAACCGGAGGATGACGCGTTGGGCTACACGCCCGTGGTGGTCGACAGCGATCTCGCCCAGGCGCTCTTCGGCGACCAGGACCCGATCGGCCAGAAATTCGACGAAGAAGGCGAACACGAACAGCGCGTGATCGGAGTCATGCCGCCGTTCCGCAAAAATGGCGAGTTCACCAGCGAACATATCAACATGGTGTTCCGCCGCCTGACACTGGCCGAGAAGAACGTCAGAGTGCCGGCGAGCCTGCTCATCCGGGTTCGGCCCGGCACGCCCGCAGCGTTCGAAGAAGCGATCAGCCGCCGCACGCACGAGATCTTTCCGAACTACGAGCAGCGCGTGCGGCGGATGGAAGCGATGCGGACGTTCGCGATGCGGATTTATCTGACACCGGTCGCCGTGGGAATCGTGATCGCGGCGTTTCTGATCACGATGGTCGCGCTGGGACTTTCGGGAGTGCTGTGGCAGAACGTCACGCGCCGCACGCGCGAGATCGGCCTGCGCCGCGCCCTCGGTGCAACCGGCAACGAAGTCAATCGCCAGATCCTGGGCGAAGTGGCGCTGCTCGCGACCTTGGCGCTGATCATCGGCGTGATCATCGTCGCGCAACTTCCGCTGCTCGGTTTCTTCACCTTGGTCAGCCCCGCATCGTTCACGATCGGCCTGATCGGCGCGCTTGCGACCATCTACGGGCTCACGCTACTGTGCGGGCTATATCCGAGCTGGCTCGCCGGACGCGTCCAACCCGCACAGGCGCTGCATTACGAATGATTCTCATCGTCGACGACGACCCATCGATCACTGCTTCGCTGGCGTTATTGCTGAAGCAGCACGGTCATCGATCGGCGTCCGCGCATTCCGTTGACGAGGCGCTCGGGGCGATCCGCTCCGAGCGCCCTTCGCTCGTGATTCAGGACATGAATTTCTCGCGCCGCACGACGGGCGAGGAAGGGCTGGCGCTGCTGTCCGCGATCCGCGCCGAACAGCCGGACGTGCCGGTGATCCTGATGACGGCGTGGGGATCGATCGGGCTGGCGGTGGAAGGGATGAAACGCGGCGCGGCCGATTTCATCACCAAGCCGTGGTCGAACACGTTGCTCGTGCAATCGGTCGAAACGGCGCTGGAGCTCGCCGAAACGCGCGACGTTGCCGCCGAGGCGCCGAGTCGTTCCGAGCTCGATGCGAAGTTCGATTTCGGCAAGATCATCGGCAGCGATCCGAAGATGTTGCGCGTGCTCGAACTGATCGGCCGCGTCGCGCCGACCGAGGCCTCGGTGCTGATCATGGGCGAAAGCGGCACGGGGAAGGAGCTGGTCGCGGAAGCGATCCACGCCAACAGCCGCCGCCGTGGCCGCCCATTCGTCAAAGTGAACCTCGGCGGGATCTCGTCGACACTGTTCGAGAGCGAGATGTTCGGCCACGTCCGCGGCGCGTTCACCGATGCGCGCCAGGATCGCAAAGGCCGCTTCGAAGTCGCCGACGGCGGGACGATTTTTCTCGACGAGATCGGCGAAGTCGATCCGTCGTCGCAGGTGAAGCTCCTTCGTGTCCTTCAGGATCGCACCTACGAAGTCCTCGGATCTTCCCGTTCGCGAACGGTCGACGTGCGCGTGGTCTCGGCGACGAATCGCGCGTTGCACGAGCTGGTCGGACGCGGCGAGTTTCGCGAGGATCTGCTCTATCGCCTGAACCTCATCACCATCCAGCTTCCGCCGCTGCGCGAGCGGCGCGCCGACATCCCGCGGCTGGCAGCGCATTTCCTGAACATGGCCGCGGAGATTTATCACCGCGACGTCGACGTCATCGCGCCGCGCGCGATGGATTGGCTGAAAACGCAGAACTGGCCGGGCAACATCCGCCAGTTGCGCCAGACCATCGAGCGCGCCGTGGTGATGGGCGACGCGAACGAACTGACGCTCGACGATTTCATCGCCGTCCGCGATCTCGAATCGCGCGAACGCCGTGACGCATCGCTCCCCGACGCCGGCACGATGACGCTCGACGAAATCGAGCGCGGCATGATCGTGAAGTGCCTGCAGCACTACGACGGCAACCTCTCCCGCGTCGCCGAGGCGCTGGGATTGAGCAGAGCCGCGCTGTACCGGAGGCTGGAGAAGTATGGGATCGAGGGTTGATCTTCTCAGTCGTCGCGGCCTCACCAGCACAGACAAGAGTGTCTGTGCCACATTGACCCTGCCAGATCGCGCGACTGCTGCTATCGGCAAATGTCAGTGTGGCACAGACACTCTTGTCTGTGCTTTGGCAAGGTGCAGCGCCTGGGTTAGAACAACATGACTCTTCGCACCAAACTGCTGCTGTGGTTCATCGTCCTGCATCTCGTGTTTGCGGGACTGGCGGTGGTGGTGTTGATGGAGCATCAAAACTGGCTGTTCGCGGCGGAGGTGTCGTTCGTCATCTCCATCGTCATCAGCTATCGGATGGTCAACGCGCTCTTCCTTCCGATGACGTTGATCCGCACCGGCGCGGAGCTGATCAGCGAGCGCGATTTCACATCGCGTTTCGTTCCGGTCGGCCAGCCGGAGATGGACCGGCTCATCGAGATTTACAACGCCATGATCGACCGGCTGCGCGACGAGCGGCTGGCGGCGGAAGAGCAGCAGCAGTTGCTGCAGAAGATCGTCGAGGCATCGCCGTCGGGAATCGTCATCTGCGACTTCAATGGCGCCATCCAGCAATCGAATCCGGCGGCGCAGCGATTGTTGAGTGAGCCCGCGGTGTCCGAGGCCTTGCCGTTGCTGGCGCCGGGCGAGTCGAAGCTCGTCACTCTCGCCGGCGCGCGGAAGTTGAAGATCTGGAACGCCGAGTTTCGCGATCGCGGATTCGCGAAAACCTTCTACCTCCTCGAGGAGATGACCGAGGAGTTGCGGCTGACGGAGAAGACCGCGTACGAAAAGCTGATCCGGATGATGTCGCACGAGGTCAACAACTCCGTCGGCGCGGTGCGGTCGCTGCTGGAGTCGGTGCTGCGTTACGCGGAGCAGGTCGGTCCGGACGATCGCGGCGATTTCACGAACGCGCTCACGATTGCCGCCGCGCGCATCGAGTCGCTGAACCGGTTCATGAGCGGCTTCGCGGACGTCGTACGCCTTCCGGCGCCGCATTCGCGCGACGTAACGCTCGCGAACGTCATCGACGACATCGCCACGCTGCTTCGTCCCGAGCTCGAGCAACGCCAGATCGCGCTCCGCGTCGACGTCGCGTCCGATTCCGTCATTCGCGTCGATCAGAGCCAGTTCGAGCAGGTCATCATCAACGTGATCCGCAACGCCATGGAGTCGATCGGTGAGGAGGGCGAGATCGCGATCGCATTCAACGATCACGTGCTCACCGTTGCCGACACCGGCCGCGGAATCGATCCCGCCGCGCGCGACGAGCTGTTCACGCCCTTCTTCACCACCAAGCGCGAAGGCCGCGGACTCGGACTGACCATCGTCTCCGAAATCTTGAACAATCACCGCCTCCCGTTCACGCTGCAGAACCGGGAGGGCGGCGGGGCGGAGTTCCGCGTGACGCTTACTTGATGTCCGCCAGGCGGAACGTGCTGTCCGAGGTGCGGTTGTCGATCACGGAGCTGTAGAGGAACGCGCGGCCGCCGAAAACGTTGAAGCTGACCAGGATGTATCCGCCCGGCGGCACCGACGACAGTCCGGTGAAGGTCGACACCGGAACCTGATCGAAGACGTTCGGACCATAGGCCGGCAACGTGCGGGTTCCCTTCAGGTTGCCCGCCGAGTCGTACGTGTTGACAGTCAACGTCGCGCCGCTGTCGAGCGTGCGCACGCCGACGTTCATCCGGAAATTCGTCAGGTCGGGCGGAATCAAGAGGATTCCTCGGCTGAAAAAATCGAGCGCGGCGCCCGGCGGCAACGACTCTTCGGAAAATCCCGATGTCCCGGCCGCTCCGCCATCGCTGAAGACGCGCGCGGTGGCGATCGGCGCGTCGCCGTTGTTCGTGAAGATGTCCAGCGAGCCGACGCCGCTGCTGCCCATCGACGCGACGACGTCCGGATACGAGATCGATTGGCCGGGCGACAACGAAAACGCCAGCGATGGATCGGTGATGCTGCCCGGCTGCAATTGCTTTCGAAAAACGAGATTGCCGGTGATCGTGTTCGTCGTGGCATTCAACATCTGCAGCGACGTGCGGAAAAACGCGGTGGCGCCGGGCGCGGCACCGGCGGCGGGCAGGATTCGCACCAGGACCGGACTGGCTTCGTAGGCAATGGCCTCGATGGCGTAGCCAGACGAATAGTTGGTAGAACCGCCGATCGTGCCGGTGGTCGTGCTCATATCCGCCGTGGTGATCATGTTGTAGCCGATGCTCAGGTCGCTGAACGACTGCGTCAGCACCGAGCCGCAAGCCGTCACCGACTGCAACTGCACGATGCCGATGAAGTCTCCCTGCGCGACGTTGACGGGCGGCGACAACGTGACTTCGTTGCGGCCCTTGACGGCATTGAATGGTCCGCGCGACGTCACGAGGGTAAATGCCGCCAGAGAACCGAAGTTCTGCCGGAGAAAAACGATCTTGAACGCATTCGAACAGGCCGCGCTCCAGCCGACGGTGGCCTTGTTGACCGTACCGGCCTTCGTCGCGCCGGCGTACAAATTCACATACGTCACCGGTCCGGCGTTCGTGATGGTGGCCGTGCCGCCAGCATCGACGATCTGCGTGCCGACGGTGAGCGGTTGTGCGGCGAGTGACGCGGCGAAGAGGATGAGGACGATCGCGAATGTAGAGCGCACGGACGTAGCTCCTTTCGGTTCGAAGAAAAACAGCAGTGAATTAGACCATCGCTTCGAGTGCTGCCGCGTCGTCACGCAATGACGGGGCCAACCATGTGTACGGTCCGGCCGCGGTCAGTCCCGCCTTCGTGAACAGCTTCCGGTACCACGCGGCCGGTCGGCGGATCATGCCGCTCAAGTCGCCGATGATGTCGTCATCGTCCGTCAGTACTTCGAGAAAGAGGACGCCGCCGGCGACGCGCACCAGCTCGGGAAGGCCGGCGCGGATGTCGTCATCATTAATGTAGTGAAGCGCGTCGGAGCAGACGACGAGATCGTACGGACCGCGGAGACGCATCTTCGTCAGCTCGGCGAATGATGCCCGGCGCAGATTGCGCGACTCGCCGAAACGCGAGACCGCGTACTCGCTCGGATCGATGCCGAGGTACTTCGCGCGGGGACGCAGCGCCTTGATGTGCGGCTGCCACGCTCCCTCGCCGCAGGCGACGTCGAGCACGGAGTTCAGACGGCGCCTTAGAAAGTATTCGCACTCCGCGACGGCGAGCGACACCTTGCGCCGCACGTCGTCCTTCGTGCTGACGCGGCTCCGGCCGCGATACCAGTGATCGAAATACGCGCGGTCGTAACGCTTCTCAGTCATGGCGGCGATTATCGGTTACGCCCAACGGTGACAGTGGCGATTTGTTGCGATCCCAAATATATTTACCGTTCGTGCCATGAGCGACAGCCAGCGCATCCTTGATTCCATCCGCCGCCTCGTGCGCGTGCTTCGTGTCAGCGACCGGCAGGCGCAGGCGGAGCTCGGCGTTTCCGGCGCGCAACTTTTCGTCCTCACCGAGCTCGCAAAAACGCCGTCGCTTTCGCTCAACGATCTCGCCTCGCGCACGCTCACCGATCAGAGCTCCGTCTCCGTCGTCGTCACGCGGCTCGTGCAGGCGGGACTCGTGACGCGCGACCGCGATACGCGCGACGCGCGGCGCCTCGTCCTGAACCTCACTCGTTCCGGCCAGGCGTTGCTGCAGCATGCGCCGGCGGTGGCGCAGCAGCGGCTGATGGCGGTGTTCGATCGTCTTTCGGACGACGAACGCCGGAAATTCGCAGATACGTTTGAAGCAATCGTCGAGGACGTCGGCGGCGATGACGGCCCCGCGCCGATGTTGTTTGAAGACGATCCCTCGGTGCGCGAGCGCCACCTCAAGGCGGTTCCGGAAAAGGATGCGGCAGCGAAGTGATCTGAGTGTAGAAGGGTCTGCGACCGCCGAGGGAATCCCGGTCGCGCCCGACATGACCGAGCCGCGCGTTCCCATCGAGCGCGCATTCATCGACAAGCGCGTCGTCCTGCTGTGCTTCTGGTCGGTCATTCTCGCCATCGCCACCGGTTTCATCGCGCAAGGGCTCGTCGGTCTGATCGGCATCGTCACCAACATCGCCTTCTACGGCCGCTTCTCCACCCGATTCGTTTCGCCGGCCGGCAATCACCTCGGCTGGCTCGTGCTCATCGTTCCCGCGATCGGCGGTTTGATCGTCGGTGTCATGGCGCGCTACGGATCGAAAGCGATCCGCGGTCACGGGATCCCCGAGGCGATGGAGCAGGTGCTGCTGAACGAAAGCCGGATTCCGCCGCGGATCACGTTCCTCAAGCCGGTCAGCGCTGCGATTTCGATCGGGACCGGCGGCCCGTTCGGCGCCGAGGGACCGATCATCGCCACGGGCGGCGCGTTGGGATCGCTGATCGGGCAGATTCTGAAGACGACTGCGGACGAACGGAAGATTTTGCTCGCCGCCGGCGCCGCGGCCGGAATGGCGGCCACATTCGGCAGCCCGGTATCCGCCGTGCTGCTGGCGGTCGAACTGCTGCTGTTCGAGTTCCGTCCGCGGTCCATCGTGCCGGTCGCTTTGGCGAGCGCGGCGGCGACGGCGATCCGCATGTTGTACGTCGGCACGGAGCCGATCTTCGCCATGCCGATGCTGGCGCGGCCGAGCGGCGAAGCGCTCGCGGCGTACGCGATCATCGGCGCGCTGGTCGGCTGGCTGGCGGTATACGTCACACGCGCCGTGTACTGGGTCGAGGATCTCTTCGAGAAACTGCCGATCCATTGGATGTGGTGGCCGGCGCTCGGCGGGATCGCGGTCGGACTGATCGGCTACTTCGCGCCGCACACGCTCGGCGTCGGCTACGACAACATCGAAGGGATGGTGGCGGGCCGCATCGCCGGGCAGGCGGTGCTCTTCCTCTGCATCATGAAGTTCATCTCGTGGTCGATCTCACTCGGCAGCGGGACGTCGGGCGGCACGCTCGCGCCTCTCTTCACGATCGGCGGCGGCGCCGGCGTGGCCCTCGGCGAGCTCGCTTCGATGCAGTTTCCGCACTTCGGCATCGACCCGCGCATCTGCGCACTGGTCGGAATGGCGGCCATGTTCGCCGGCGCATCGCGCGCGTTGCTGGCGTCGGTCGTCTTCGCCTTCGAGACCACGCTGCAGCCGATGGGACTTCTGCCGCTGCTTTCCGGCTGCACGGCCGGCTTCCTCGTGTCGTCGCTGCTGATGCGCAACACGATCATGACGGAGAAGCTGGCGCGCCGCGGCGTGCGCGTGCCGATGGAGTACGGCGCCGATTACCTCGACCGCATCGTCGTGAGCGACGCCTGTTCGCGCGCAGTGGTGACGCTGCGCGAGGATCAGCGCATCAGCGAAGTGCACGCGCTCGTGCCGACGCACCAGGGCTTTCCGGTCGTCGACCGTGATGGCCGTCTCCTCGGCGTCGTCACGCGGCGCGATTTCATCGACCGCGAGCCGTTCACGCGCGTCGGTGATCTCATTCACCGTGCGCCCGCCGTCGTCTACTCCGACATGTCGCTGCGCGAGGCCGCCGATCACATGGTGCGCGAGGAAGTGGGGCGGTTGCCGGTGGTCGATCGCGCCAATCCGTCGCGCGTCGTCGGCATCCTCACACGCAGCGATCTGCTCAGCGCGCACGCGCAACGCTTGGACGAAGCGCGGCGCTGACGTACTCTTCTGTTTCATGACGAGACAGGAGCTGCTGGCGAAGATCCCGCTATTCGAGTCGCTGACCGACGACGATTTGAACGCGCTCACCATCCGCCTCGAGGAGAGCGAATACGCGCCGGGCGACGTGATCTTCAACCAGGGCGATGAAGGAACGTCGCTCTTCATCATCGAAGACGGCGCGGTCGACATCTGCTACGGCGAAGGCGCCGGAAACATCACGCTGGCCACGCTCTTCAACGGCCAGTATTTCGGCGAGCTGTCGCTCTTCGATGGCGCGCCGCGCTCGGCCACCGCCACCGCGGCCAAGCCGACGCGCGTCATCCGCCTCGACCGCGAAGACCTCGTCGACTTCGTGCACAAAAATCCTGCCGCCGCGCTGCGCATCATCGAGGAGATGGGCGACCGGCTGCGGCAGACCAACGAGCTGATGTCGCGTCAGGTCTCGCGCAATGTTTTGCAGGAGCAGGAAGAAACGCTGACGTTCGGGCAACGCATCGCCGACCGCGTGGCGGCCTTCGGCGGCTCGTGGCCGTTCATCATCATCTTCGCCGCGGTCATGACGGTGTGGATGTCGATCAACGTCCTGCGCATGGCCAACTTCGACCCCTATCCCTTCATCCTGCTCAATCTCTGTCTGTCGACCGTGGCCGCGATCCAGGCGCCGATCATCATGATGAGTCAGAACCGCCAGTCGACGAAGGACAAGCTCCTCGCCGAGAACGACTACCAGGTCAACCTGAAAGCGGAGATGGAAATCGCCGCGCTGCTGCGAGGCCAGTCGGAGCTGCTGGCCAGACTGGCCGTGGTGGAGAGGACGTTCGCCCGGCGCGGCGAATAATCGACCTTTCGAGGTAGGGATTTCCTTCTCTCCCGGCACTCCTTCGTTAGCAATCCCCGACAAGCGAAGGAGTCCCGATGAGTTATCTCGATCTGCCTCGTCTCTGCTTCAGCGGAAAGTTCCAGGCCGACGTCTCCACGCAGAACAACGATCCGGGCCACTACTCGCCCGAGGTCATTCTGAATCCGTGGTGGAACAAGATGGGCTCGCACTTTTTCCAGTTTGCCGATTGCACCGTCGGCTCGGTGACGTTCGCGGGCGGGCACTTCGAGACGACCGAGGCCGGCGACTCGATCGTGACTACGCCGGTGATCTCCACGAACGATCCGCAGGTCGCCAAGATGGTCGATCTCGATCCGGAGCAGCAGATGGTTTCGCAGGTGTGGGGCCTGCAACTCTGCATCGGCGATCGCGACAAGGGCAACTTCGTCCTCGGCAATTTCCGCGCGGCGCCCTTCCGCGACCTCGGCGGCCGCGTTCCGACCATGGGAGGAATGGGCTCCGTCAGCGCGACCTACCTTTCCGTGATCGACGTACTGGAATGGGGTACGAACCTCTCGCCGGCGATGTCGGCGCTGCAGACTGCCGGCGGAAACCTGCTCTCCATCCGCTTCGTCGTCGATCTGTTCGACGCGCAGGCGATGCTGCCAGGCTTCATCCCGAATCCGCATTTCACGTGGGGCCGCGTGTGCGGCGCGATCGGGCCGGCCAAGGCCACCGATCCGACTAACTTCGTCGTGGGACGCTTCCTGCGCATTCCGCCCGCACCGCCGCAACCGATGATGGCTGATGCCACCGCGGCGAAGGTCGGCCGCGCCGAGGCAGCGGCCGCCCCGCCGGCGCCTCCGCCATCGTTCAACTACGCGCCGGCCATCGTCGAAACGTCAACCGATACGTCGACCGGCCGGCTCAGCTTCGACTTCGGCAACAGCCTTTCCATCACGCCGGACGGCGATCCGTATCCGCCGATGGGCACGTTGCAGGTGGCCATCTCCGGCGGCGCGACGATCGGCACGATTCCGGCCACGAAGGACGATTACCTGCAGCGATCCTGGATTTACGACTTCTTCGACAACAGCCTCGCCAACGCCGCGGCGAACGCGCCGCTGACGTTGCTCTCCGATGGCAAAACGGCTCTCATCGAAAACGAGAACGGAACGTACGTCGACTTCACCGAGTGGGTCTACCGCGCCAACCCCGAGGATTCGCCACTGAATGTGACGGTGATGACGCTGCAGTGGGGAAAGCCGCTGGCCAACCAGGTTGTCAACATCATCAACAACAGCGCCAACGTGCTGGCGCCGGCCTCGGCCAATGTCATTCCGCCCGATCAGCCCGCGACCAACATGCCGTTCGACACCTCGCCCGGCATTACCTTCCCTCCCAGCGTGACGACCGGCAGCGACGGAACCCGCACGTTCCAGGTCACGCTCAGCGATCCCGGCGATCCGCGCGACGGACTGGAGGGACAGGTCTACGCCATCGCGCCGCAATGGGATCAGGACGCGAATCCCGATCCGTGGATCGCCGCCAGCATCCTGCTGCACACCGGCCAGCCGCCCGTTCCTGACGATCCGCAGTGGGAAACCGACATCCTGCCGATCTTCGCGCAGTACATGAAGCTCTACCCCTTCATGCAGGACCGGATGAATCTCGCCGACGAAGCCACCGTCATCGGCGGCGCGAAGTTCATCGAGAAACTGCTGACGCTTCCGATGACCGATCCGCGCTTCATGCCGGTCACGCGCGACCTCTCGTCCGTGAGGCTGAACACGATCCTGAAGTGGCTGCGCGCGCAGCAAAAGTGAGGAGGAGATCATGCGACGACTGTTGATGCTGCTCTTCGTGCTCATCGCCTCCGCGCAACTGTTCGCGCAGACGGCGGTGAAAACCATCCCGTTCACCGTGGTCATGAAAAAGGTGGCCATCCCCGATGCGCCGAAGCTGCAGGGCTTCGCATTCGGCCGCGCCGGCGGCAAGTGGCTCGTCCTGGCCGGCCGCCACGCCGGATTGCATGCGTTCAATCGCCCGACGAAAGCGAATCCGGTCAACAACTTTCCGCCGAAAGAGTTCAACGATCAGGTTTTCGTCATCGACCCGGTGGCGAAGAAGGTCTGGTCCGCGCCGCTCACCGGACTGCCGTCGAAGACCGCGGCGCGTCTCACCGTCACCAACTCGCAGTTCGAGCAGAGCGGAGATTTCCTCTTCATCGCCGGCGGCTACGGTTTCGATCCCGCCAGCGGGAAGATGGACACCTTCGGCAGTCTGACCGCGATCAACGTCCCCGCCACCATCAACGCCATCGTTAAGGGCAAGCCGTTCGCGGCGAGCGTGCAGCAGGTCGACGATCTGCGCATGCAGGTCACCGGCGGCGAGATGAAGAAGCTCGGCGACTGGTTCGCGCTCGTCTTCGGCCAGAAGTTCCAGGGCCTCTACACGCCGAACGACTCGCAGGTCGGCGTGCAGTTCACGCAGCTCTACACCGAGCAGATCGCAGTCTTCAAAATCGCGGTGACGAACGGCAAACCGGCCATCACCGACTACCAGCAGCCGATCACCGCGCCGCCCGTCAACAGCACCGACGTCACGGTCACGCGGCCGTACCACCGCCGCGATTTTTCGCTCGCGCAGTTCATCGACACCAACGGACAGACCGGCCTCGCCGCGTACGGCGGCGTCTTTCTGCCCGGCCAGATCGCGGCCTACCGCAATCCTGTCTACATCACGCCGTCGACCGCGGTTCCTCCCGCGCCGCCCGTGAATGTCGCCGTCGATTCGTACGGCCAGTTCCTGAACCTCTACACCTGCCCGCTGATCCCGGCCTGGAGCGCGAAGGCGCGCACGATGTACACGACCTTTTTCGGCGGCATCAGCGCCTTCTACATCGATCGCACCGGCCGCCTCGAGCGCGATACCGGCCTGCCGTTCGTCGACTCCATCGCCGCACTCGTTCGCGACGGCAGCGGCAATTCGAGCGAATGTTTCTTCCCGATCAAGATGCCGGGCCTCATGGGCGCGGACATGGCCTACATCCCCGCGAAGGACGGCGTCGTGCAGCTCGACGCGGTGACGTCGCAAACGCTGGTCGGATATCTGTACGGCGGCATCGTCGCGCAGGTGCCGAACAAGGGTCCATCCGACGCCTCGAACAGCGTCTACGCCATCTACGTCAACTCCGCGACGACGACTTGTTCCGCATCATTGCCGCGGCCCGAAGGGACGGAGTGAAGGTACTCGGTTAGCAACATCAGACACTGCACCTTTCGAGAGCACAGACAAGAGTGTCTGTGCCACACCAGCTCTTTCGCATAGCAGCGATCGCGCAAGAACGGCAGGATGCATGTGGCACAGACACTCTTGTCTGTGCTGGTGATGCTCGGGACGGCTGTGGCCTCAACGCTGTGGTTCGATGAAGCGGCCGGCGCTACGTCGTCCGCATCACCGCCAGGTCATCTCGAACGAGCAGTGCGAATCGCCTAACGTCTGGCACTTCGTCTCGACGACCGACGGGTCCGTTCCGCCGTGGCGGAGGATTGACTCGAGGTAGAAGCCGACCGCGCTCGCGCAGTAGATCGGGCTGTAGACCGGGTAATCGCTGCACGTCATCCGGCCGCCGTTCGGCGTCTTGTCGAAGCGGACGTTTCCGAACTTCTGAAACTGATTGTGGAAGAGCGCCTGGCTCTCCATGAACTTCACCAGCTCCGTGCTGTCGAGCGACTTGTAGACGCGTCCGATGCCGAGCTCCGCCGAGGCTGCGCCGATGAGGGCGAGGACATTCGGGTACTTCTGTTTCAGCGTCTCGTACGTCGTGCGATCGAGCTCGATGAGCGACGCGAACTCGCACCAGCTCGACGCCAGCGGCGTCTTCGTGTAGCTGGCGGTCCGCGGAGAGAGCTTGGCGATAATCGCCGCGAACCCCTCTTCGCCGGCCACCTCGGTCAGGAACTGCTTGCGGCCGCCGAACATCACGCCTTTGACTTTGGCGGCATCGGGATTCGGGCCGACCAGAACTTCTTTACCTTCCAGACGCGGCAACGGCGCCGCGGGACCTTTTCGTTGCGCGAGCAGAGACATGGCGCGGGATTCTATCGCCGATCCGGAAGTGCATCATTAGCGTTCGTGTCAGACTCGTAACGGCATGAGTCGACTAGTTGGAGCATTCTGTCCGCTCAGTATCTGGGAGAAAATCATTCCGATGCGCTGCCTCGGCCGCGTTGCGTTCCTCTTTCTGCTCGCAACGAGCGCTGCAACTGCACAAGTCAAAGAGACCATCGACGTTCATCTCGTCGAAGTGCCGGTCACGGTCGTCGACCGCGCCGGCAATCCGGTGCGCGGGCTGACGCAGGCGAATTTCGAGCTGCTCGATCAGGGGACGAAGCGGGCCATCGGAAATTTCGAAGCGATCGATTTCGAATCCGAGGCCATTCGATCCGCGTCGCCGTTGAATCCGTCCGCGCGCCGCAACTTCATCCTGCTCTTCGACCTTTCCTTCTCCTCGCCCAGCGGACGCAACAAAGCGCAGGATGCCGCGCGCAACTTCATCTCGAAAGGGATGGGACGGCGCGACCTCGCCGCCGTCGCCACGATCGACGTCGACCGCGGCTTCCGCATGGTCACCGCGCTGACGACTGACCGCAATCTGCTCGGCAGCGCCATCGCCAATCCACGCACGTTCGTCTCGTCCGATCCGCTGCGCATCGCCGGCACTAACGTCATGGATGCGAACGCGCCGGACGCCGCCATGCGCGCGGACGTCGACGCCATCGGCGACTTCGCCGCCGACATCGCCCGCGGCGAGAAGAAGCTGAACGATCAATACAACCGCTCGCGCATCGAGCGGCAGTTTCGTCTGCTCTCCGACCTCGGCCGGACTTTGCGCGTGCTGCCCGGCCGCAAGCAGATCATCTTTTTCACCGAAGGCTTCGATCCGAGGCTCGTGCGCGGGCGCGATGCGCGGGCGAATGCCGACGAGCAGGATGACGTGTCGCAAACGACGTCCGGCAACGTCTGGCGCGTCGATACCGACGCGCGCTTCGGCAGCTCGATGACCATGACCCTGCTCGACGAGATGTCGCGCACGCTGCGCGGCTCCGACGTCGTGCTGCACGCCGTCGACATCCAGGGCGTGCGCGTGCAGAACGATCAGAACGGATCGCTCATCAACTCCAACGACGCGCTGCATCTCCTCTCGCGCCCGACCGGCGGCGAAGTCTTCAAGAACTCGAACGACGTCAACGCCGATCTCGAGAAGATGCTGCGCGCGCAAAACGTCGTCTACGTCCTCGGCTTCCGCGCGCCGGCGTCGAACGACGGCAAGTTTCACGAGCTGAAAGTGCGCGTGAACGGCGTGCCGGGAGCGCGCGTCTTTCACCGCGCCGGCTACTACGACTCCGGCGCCCAGAGCGCGCTCGAACGCTCGCTCTCGAATGCCGAGATCGTCCTCAACGACATCACGCAGAACGACATCAAAGTGGCCGCGCTGGCCGCCGCGTTTCCGGCGAAGGACGGCAGCGCGCACGTGCCGGTGGTCATCGACATCGGCGCGGCCGGGCTGCTGCAGGATGCCAAAGCGAAGGATGTTGTCGCCGAGGTTTATGTGTATGCGTTCGATGACCAGGGAGTCGTGCGCGATCGCACGTACCAGCGGCTCAATATCGACGCTGCGCGCATGGCCGGACACGAAGGGATCAAATACTTTCCGACGCTCACGCTTCCGCCGGGGAGATACGCGTTGAAGACGCTCGTGCGCGTCGCGGGCACCGAGCGAAAGGGATTTGTTCGTACCGACGTCGAGGTGCCGTCGACGAACGACGTAGCCGTGCTGCCGCCGATGTTCGTCGACGATCCCGCGAAATGGGTCGTCGTCCGCGGCAGCGCGCACGACGACGCGCCGTATCCGTTTCACATCAACGGCGAGCCGTTCATGCCCAGCGCCAGCGCGGGCGTGAGCAACGGCCACGCACGCCGCGTCGCGCTGTTCGTTTTCAACGTCGAGCCGGACGAGCTGGCGTGGGACGCGTCCGCGATCGACAAGCTCGGTCCGCATCCCGGCGCGCCGGTCGTCGTTCAACGGCTGCAGGGCCAGGACGTAATGAAACTACTTCTCGATTACTCTCCCGCCGATCTGCTGGCGGGTCCGGCGTCGTTCGACGTCACCGTTCACAAAAAAGGCTCCAGCGACGCGAGAACGGCAAGCGTGCCGCTGGTTGTGCAGTAGTTTTTGGGTGTCGGCTGTCGGGTGTCGGGTGTCGGGAACTTCAAAACCCGACAGCCGACAGCCGACAGCCAGATCCGGAGGAACCCATGAAGCTTCGACTCATCGCAACCGTCGCACTCCTCGCAACGTCCGCCTTCGCCCAGATGAAGGAGACGGTCAACGTCAACGTCATCGAAGTTCCGGTGAGCGTCGTCGACTCCAGCGGCAATCCGGTGCGCGGACTGACCGCCGCGAACTTCGAGGTCTACGACGGCGGGAAAAAGCAGACCATCACCTCCTTCGACAAGATCGACTTCGGATCGACCGAGAACGCGACGAGCGCGATTTCGCCGCTGAACCCGGCCGCGCGGCGCTCCTTCCTGCTGCTCTTCGACCTCGGCTATTCGCAGCCGAAGTCGCTCGCGCGCGCGCAGGACGCGGCGCGCAACTTCGTCAAGACAGCAGTCCAGCCGCGCGATCTCGTCGGTGTAGGCACCCTCGACAACGATCACGGCTTCCGCTTGCAGACCGCCTTCACCACCGACCGCGAGCTCGTCGAATCGGTCATCGCCGATCCGAGCGGATTCCACGGCAACGATCCGCTGCAGATTGCGAACAAAACGTTCGTCGCCGATCTCACCAACGGCGACAGCCTCAAGACTCCGCAGCAGGTGAGCGGCAACGCCACCGTCTCGATGTCCGAGCTGGCAGAACGCCAGCAACAACTCACGCGCAGCAACGAGCAGTACATGAAGGCGCGCGTTGAAAAGCAGGTCGACTACCTCGGCCAGCTCGCCAAGACGCTGCGCGCCGTCCCCGGCCGCAAGCAGGTCATCCTCCTGTCGGAAGGCTTCGACGCGAAATACCTGCAAGGCCGCGACGCCCGCGACATCGTGGGCGCAACCCGCGACACCAACTCTGTAACCTCAGGCCAGTACTGGAATGTCGACTCCGACGCGCGCTACGGCAGTTCGTCGGCCCTCTCCCTGCTCGACCGCATGGCCCAGGCTTTTCGCGCCTCGGACGTCGTGCTCCACGCCATCGACATCCAGGGCATTCGCGTGCAAAACGACGAGGCGGGATCGAACTTCAACTCCAACGCCGGCCTCTTCACGATTTCTCGTCCGACCGGCGGCGAGGTTTTCCAGAACTCGAATGACCTCAAGAACAACTTCGCCCGCATGTTGCGCCAGCAGGAAGTCGTCTACGTCCTGGCCTTTCAGGGACAGTGGGGCAACAGCGGCAAGTACCACGATTTGAAAGTGAAGCTCGTCAACGCCGGCGGCCGCCTCAATTACCGCAACGGCTACTACGAAAACGGCGGCGAGACCGCAGCCGAGCGCGTCCTCACCACCGCCGAAATCATCGTCAACGACATCCCGCAGGATGACGTTCACGTGGCCGCATTCGCCGCGCCCTTTCCCGGCGGCAACGGCAACGCGCAAGTGCCGATCATCCTCGACATCAACGGCGCCGACCTTTTAAAAGAAGCGCGCGGCAACATGGCCGCGGCGGAAGTTTTCGTCTATGCCTTCGACGACGAAGGCGTCGTACGCGACCGCCTCTACCAGCGTCTGACCTTCGACATCCGAAAAGTCGGCGATCGCCTCAAGACCGGCGTCCGCTACTACGGCACGCTGGTCCTGCCGCCGGGCAGCTACGCCATCAAGTCGCTCGTGCGCGCCGGCGAGGCCGAAAAGAAGAGCGAGAACGAAAAGCGCGGCTATGCGCGGACGAACGTCATCGTCCCGAAGCCTGGCGCGGTAGCCGTGCTGCCGCCGATTCCGATCGACGAGCAGCCGAAGTGGCTGCTGGTCAAGCCACCCGACCGCGGCGGCGTCAGCGGCTATCCGTTCGAGTTAAACGGCCAGAACTTCATCCCCAGCACCACCGCGTCGAACAAAGTCGCGCTCATCGTCTACGGCGCCTCGCCCAACGAACTGACGTGGGAGACGACGCCGAAGACGAAGCTGCTGGGCACGATTCCGATCCCGAACGGAACGAAGCTCGTCCTCCAGCTCGACGATGCCGCGCAGGTCTCGACGCTGCAGGTCACCGTGCACAAAAAGGGCGTGCCCGAAGCGCAAACGTCGAGCGTCGCGGTGCTGAGGCCGTAACGAACGATGCACCGAATCCTCGCCGTTGTCGCCGCGTCGCTGCTCGCGTTTTCCGCGCTCGCGCAAAGCGCATCCACGATCAACGTCCACGTCGTCGAGTTGCCGGTGTCAGTGGTCGATTCCTCGGGCAATCCTGTGCGCGGCCTCACCGCCGCGAACTTCGCGCTGTACGACGAGAAGAAAAAGCAGCCGATCACCTCATTCGACTCGATCGACTTCGCCGCGGATGCTCCAGCCAGCGCGATCTCGCCGATGAATCCGGCCGCGCGGCGTTCCTTCGTCCTCCTCTTCGACCTCGGCTTCACCTCGCCGCGTTCGATGTCGCGCGCGCACGACGCCGCGCGGCGATTCGTGAATGAGAGCGTCGGTCCGCGTGATCTCGTCGCCGTCGCCACCGTCGATCCCGATCGCGGCTATCGCTTCATCACCGCCTTCACCACCGACCGGGAGCTCGTCACGTCCGCAATCGCGAATCCGGTCACGTTTCACGGCAGCGATCCGTTGCAAATCGCCAATCAGACCGTCATCTGGGAAGGACCGCGCAGCTACGAATCGCCCGGCCAGGCTCCCGTAATCGAGAATCACGGACTCGGTGCCGTAGCCGATCAGGCAATCCGCGATGTTGCTGACTCGTCGAAAGGTCAGTACGAAACCGCGGCGCGCCAGCGCATCGAGCGCGAGATCGACTCGATGGGCAACCTGGCGCGATCGCTGCGCATGGTGCCGGGCCGCAAACAGGTCGTCCTGCTTTCCGAGGGATTCGACGCGCATTTGCTGCAGGGTTTTGATGCGCGCGGCTCGAAAGAGCAGACCAAGCTGAACACGCAGATCGTGTCCGGCAATCAGGAAAAGATCGATACCGACAAGATCTACGGCAACAGCGCGGCGATGAACCGCGTCCAGCGGATGGCCGACAGTTTCCGCGCCGCCGATGTCGTGCTTCACGCCATCGACGTGCAGGGCGTGCGCGTGCAGAACAATCTCGACGAGGGCGCGATCATCAACTCCAACGGCGGACTCTTTCTCGTTTCGCGTCCGACCGGCGGCGAAGTCTTCGCCAATTCGAACGACCTCCACGCCGACTTCGAGCGCCTCCTTCGCCAGCAGGAAGTCGTCTACGTCCTCGGCTTTCACACGTCCGACTACGCGCCGGGAACGTTCCACAACGTCAGCGTCAAGCTCGTCAACGCGCCGACGGGATCGCGCGTCATCCAGCCCGCCGGCTACTACGAACGCGGCCGCGTCAACTCGGTGGAGCGCGCGCTCACCAACGCGCAGATCATCGTCAACGATCTGCCGCAGAGCGATCTGCGCGTGAACGTTCTCGCGACCGCCTTTCCGCCGGCCGCCGGCAAACCGGCGCAGGTTCCCGTCATCATCGACATCAACGGCGCCGATCTGATGCGCGAAACCGGCACCATCATCGGCGGCGCCGACGTCTTCATCTACGCCTTCGACACCGCGGGCGTCGTGCGCGACCGGCTCTACGACCGCGTCACGATCGAAGTGGCGAAGGTCGGCGAGAAAGTCCGCGCAACCGGCATCCGCTACTACGGAACGTTGATGCTGCCGCCGGGCAGCTACGCCGTGAAGGCGCTGGTCCGCACCGGCGATCCCGAACGCGGCGCCTCGGAAGCGATCGAGAAGCGCGGCTACGCGCGTGTCAATATCAATGTGCCGTCCGAGGGGCAGATCGCGATCCTGCCGCCAATCCCGATCGATGAGGATGGCAAATGGCTGCTCGTCCGCAGCAATCGCGGCGACGCCGCCGGCTATCCGTTCGAATACGGCGGCCGACTGTTTTCGCCGACCGCGACGGCCGACATGACCGCCGGTCCGCGCAAGGTCGCGCTCTTCATTTTCGGCGCGCGTCCTGCCGATCTCAGTTTCGAAACGCGGCCGCGCACGACCGTCCTCGGCGTCACCGAAAGCGGCGGCGCCACGAAAGCGATCCTGCAGATCGACGCGGCCGACGGCGCGACCGCGCTCGAAGTCACCGTCTTCAAAAAAGGCATCGCCGCCGGCCAGCACATCAGCGTGCCGTTGATGTAGCGCGCTGCGCTTGATAGCCTCGCCTCATGTCAGAGACCTGGATCAAACTTCACGACTTTCAGGACATCAAGTACGAGCGCACCGAAGACGGCGTCGCCAAGATCACCATCAATCGCCCCGAGGTGCGCAACGCCTTTCGCCCGCTGACGGTGAGCGAGATCAAGCAGGCACTGGACATGGCCCGCGACGACGGCGAGATCGGCGTCATCGTCATCACCGGCGAAGGCCCGGACGCCTTCTGCTCCGGCGGCGATCAACGCGTGCGCGGCAAAGGCGGCTACGTCGATCCGAAGGAAAAGATCCCGCGCCTCAACATCCTCGACGTGCAGAAACAGATTCGCAGCATGCCCAAACCGGTCGTGGCCATGGTGGCCGGCTACGCCATCGGCGGCGGCCACGTTCTGCACGTCGTCTGCGATCTCACCATCGCCGCCGACAACGCCCGCTTCGGCCAGACCGGCCCGCGCGTCGGCTCCTTCGACGCCGGCCTCGGCTCCTCCTACCTGGCCCGCATCGTCGGCCAGAAAAAAGCGCGCGAGATCTGGTTCCTCTGCCGCCAGTACGACGCGCAGCAGGCGCTGGACATGGGCCTCGTCAACACGGTCGTGCCCCTCGCGGAGCTCGAAGCGGAGACGATGAAATGGTGCCGCGAAATGCTGGCACTGTCTCCGATGGCGCTGCGCTTCCTGAAAGCCGCGATGAACGCCGACTGCGACGGCCAGCTAGGCCTCCTCGATTTCGGCGGCGACGCGACGCTGCTCTACTACCTCTCCGAGGAAGCACAGGAAGGGCGGGACGCGTACGTGGAGAAGCGGAAGCCGAATTTCAAGAAGTTCCCGAGATTTCCGTGATGTGCGCAGACAAGAGTGTCTGTGCCACACCGGCTCTTCTCTTCCTCACAATCGCTGTGCAAACACAGCGAATCAGTGTGGCACAGACACTCTTGTCTGTGCTTGTGCAAGATTCCGCGGCTGAGCCATGACCCCCTGGCTCCTCGCCGCGCGTCCGAAAACTCTCGCCGCGGCGGTGACGCCGGTGCTCGTCGGAACGGCGCTCGCGTGCGTCGATGCACACGTCGCATGGCCGCCGTTCGTCTTCGCCCTGCTCGGCGCCGTCTTCATCCAGATCGGCACGAACTACGTCAACGACGCGCTCGATTTTAAAAAGGGCGCCGACACGCACGCGCGCCTCGGTCCGCTGCGCGTGACGCAGGCCGGCTTGCTGGACGCCGATGCCGTCCTGCGCGGGGCGTACGTCTGTTTCGGACTGGCCGCACTCTGCGGAATCCCGCTGATTCTGCGCGGCGGATGGCCGATCGCGATCGTCGGCATCGCCTCGATCGCCGCCGCCTACGCCTACACCGGCGGACCGTATCCGCTCGCCTACCACGGACTCGGCGAGCTTTTCGTGATGATCTTCTTCGGCTTCACTGCCGTCTGCGGATCCTTCTACCTGCAACGCCTCACGCTCGACGCCATCGCCTGGATCGGCGGCTTCGCCGTCGGATCGCTGGCGGTGGTGATCCTGGCCATCAACAACCTGCGCGACGTCGACAACGATCGCGCCAGCAACAAACACACGCTGGCCGCAAGATTCGGCGCAGCGTTCGCGCGGATGGAGATCGTCGTCTTCGCGCTGGCGCCATTCGTCTGCGTCGGAGCAATCGCCTACCTCCGCCATTCGACGATCCTGTTGATTCCTATGCTCGCCCTCATCCCCGCGATCGCGCTGCTGATGCGCGTAGCGCGAAGCAACGGCGCCTCGCTAAACCGCTGCCTTGCGCTCGCCGGCGCGCTCGAATGGATTTTCGGAATCCTCTACGTCGCCGGAGCCGCACTTGGTTGACTTCTGGCGCTACGAGCTGACGCCGAAACGGCGATTGAGCGCCGTCGCAGACGCCGGCCGGCGCCACGGCGCGCTGATTCGTGTCGGCGGCGGATATGCGGACATCCATCCATGGCCGGAACTCGGCGACCTGCCGCTCGACGAACAACTAGCAATGCTCGCCCGCGGCGAAACGACGCCACTGACGGCCTCCTCACTCGAATTCGCATCGATCGACGCCGCGGCGCGACGCGACGGACGCAGCCTGTTCGACGGACTGACGATCCCGCCAAGCCACTGGCCCGGTCCCGATCCGGCGTCGGAATTCGACACCGTCAAATTGAAAAGCATCGACGTGATCCCCGATAGCGTCCGTCTGCGCATCGATTTCAACGCCACGTTGACTGCCGAGGAGTTCGTTGAAATTGCCAAGACGCTTCCGCGCGAACGGATCGATTTCATCGAAGATCCGTGTCCCTACGATCCGGACGTGTGGCGCGAGCTTCGAGTGAAAACCGGATTGCGGCTGGCGCTCGACCGTGCGCCAAGTCCCTCACAGCGCAGACAGGAGTGTCTGTGCCACACAAGCGGCGATCCAATGTGGCACAGACACTCTTGTCTGTGCTCTGTGAATTCCTACGACGTTCTGATCCTGAAACCCGCGCTCGAGGAAATCCCCTGCGCCGACGCCGAGATCGTCGTCACCTCGTACATGGACCACCCAATCGGCCAACTCTGCGCCGCCTACGCAGCCGCCACGGCGAACATCAAATCAACCTGCGGCCTGATCACGCACGTCCTCTTCGAAAACGACCCCTTCATCGAACGCATGCGCATCGACGGCACGCGCCTCGTCGCACCGGAAGGAACGGGATGGGGTTTCGACGACTTGCTGGAAAACCTGCCATGGCGAAAACTTTGATACCGCCGAACCGTAGCGCCGCCGGCCCGGCGGCTGGACCGCCAGCGCCTGCCCTGAGCGCAGTCGAAGGGGCTCGCTGGCGCGGTGCGAATTCGCCATGATCGATTTCCAATCCTCCCAATCCCACTTTCTTCTCAACCCGCGCATGCCGTCCGCGGAACGCGCGCGATTGGAGAGGATCGTCCCGAAAATCGATGCGCATGTTTTCGTGGCCACATCCGGATCGACGGGCGACATCAAGCTCGTGGCCTTATCGAAACAGGCCGTCCTCGCGTCGGCGGCCGCGGTGAACGAGAGGCTCGAGGTCACCTCGCGCGACGTCTGGGCCGCCGTCCTCCCCACGTTTCACGTCGGCGGCCTCGGCGTATACGCGCGGTGTTACCTCGCCGGCGCGCGCGCGCTGCCGATGCCGTGGGACCCGCGCGCGTTTGCGGAATCGGAGGCCACGATCGCGTCGCTCGTTCCTGCGCAGGTGCGCGATCTGATCGCGACGGGAGTCACGCCATCGAAGACTCTGCGCGCCATCCTCGTCGGCGGCGGCATCTTTAACGTCGCGCACAGCGAGTGGCCGACGCTGCCGAGCTACGGCATGACCGAATGCTGCTCGACGATTGCCGTCAACGAGACACTCCTCGGCCACATCGAAGCGCGAAACGAAGCGGACGGCCGGCTCGCCTTTCGCGGACCCTCGCTCTTAACCGGCTACGCCACGGAACGCGGCATCATCGATCCGAAGATCGACGGCTGGTTCGTCTCCGAAGATCTGGGAGAGGTCGACGGGCGAACGATGCGCGTCTCCGGACGCGCCGGCGATTTCGTCAAGATCGGCGGCGAGTCGGTCGATCTCAAACGCCTCGATCGCATCCTGCACGAAATGGCCGGCTACGATGCTGCGATCGTCGCGATCGCCGACGAACGGCTCGGGCACGTCATCCATCTCGCCACCACGATTGACGCGTCGTTCGTCGACGCGTTCAACGAACGCGTGCATCCGTTCGAGAGGATTCGCGAGGTGCATCGCGTCGAGTCGATCCCGCGATCGCCGCTGGGCAAACTCCTGCGCGCGCAACTCGCACAAGCGATCCAACGCCGCGGAGCGGCTGACGAGGGTAGCGAGGGGTGAGAGCGAAGCGAACACCCCTCGAAGAACGACGCGTTTGAATTTCGTGCCGCGTCGGCGGCACAAGAACTCTGGTGCCGCTACGCGGCACAAAATTCACGCGCTAATCAAACGAGGGGTACTCGGCTTCGCTCGAACCCTCGCTACCTTCTGATGCCGCTCCGCGGCAGTCCGTTGATGCGTTCCCGCCCCGCGCTAACATAGCCGTCATGCTCCGCACGCGTACGGCAGTGCTGATTGCGATCGCGGTTGGCGTCGCCGTGACGCTGCTGCTCGCGTTCGACGTGGCCGATCCGCTGGAGCTGCCGGCGCGCGATCTGATTTTGCGGCAGCTTCCGCAACATGCGGCGCAACAGACCGTCGTCGTGGCTATCGACGAGCAATCGCTGCGCGACGCCGGCGCCTGGCCTTGGGACCGATCGAAACTCGCCACGATCGTCGATCGCGCCGCGGATGCCGGCGCGCGCGGCGTCGTACTCGACATCCTTCTCGCCGAACCGCGTAGCGGCGACGAATTGCTGGCGAAGGCCGCCAAGCGCCTGCCGGTGTTGGCTGTCTCCGTCGTCGACGAGCACGGCCGCTGGCTGTTGCCGGGCCCACCACTGGCGGAGTCCGTCACCGCGGCGCACGGCAACTTCGAGCTCGATCACGACGGCATCCTGCGGCGGCTCTCGGCGACGAAACAGAGCGGCGATCGATCGTTGACGGCGCTTTCGGTCGAAGCCGCGTCGCTCATCACCGGCGCGCCGATTCCGGTCGGCCGCTCCATCGCGCCGTCGTTCCGCACGCGGGCGAGCGCGATCCCGACCATCAGCGCCTCCGATCTGCTTCGCGATCCGGCGTTGGCGCAACGTCTCCGCGGAAAGCTCGCCTTCATCGGTCCCACGGCGTTCGCCCTCGGCGACCGCGTCCTGACGCCGACCACGCGGAGGCATCAGCCCGATCCCGGCGTCACCGTCCATGCCGCGGCCACCGAATCGATCATCCGCGGCGACGTCATCAGCGAACTGCCGCCGATCGCCGCCGGAGTTTTCGCTGCGATCGGCATCGGAGCAATTCTTCTCGCTCGGCGGCGGCGCATGGCCGCGAGCATCGTCATCGCCGCGATCGTCGCCGGCGGCATCGCGCTGCTTGCGACTGGAATGGCCATCCCCTTCATCACTCTCGTCGCCTCCGCGGCCATCGCGCTCGGCGCGCTCGAAACGCGCATCATCGTCGCCGCCTTGCGCAGCAGCGAAGCGCGCTACGTCAATCATCGCGAGCGCGATGCCGAGTCGAAGCGCGTACTCGCGCACGAGCTGAAGACGCCGCTGGCGTCGATGCGCAGCCTCACACAGCTCATGAACGATTTCGACCTGAGCGAGGCCGAGCGCACTCGCGTCACGTCGCTGCTGCAGCACGAAGCCGGCAAACTGGAGACGATGGTCGGAACGCTGCTCAATTTGGAACGCCTTCCGCTGCGCGATTTCGCGTCGTCATCAAACGTGATCGACCTCGGCGATCTCACCGCCGCGCGCGTCGATTTTCTACGCGCCAGCACCGACCGCACGCTCTTCGTCTCCGCCGACCGCGACGTCTTCGTCCGCGCCGACGCGGCGTTGCTCGAACGCGTCGTCGACAACCTGGTTGGCAACGCGCTCAAATACACGGCCGGCGCGGTCACCGTGCGCGTGGCGCGCCGTGGACACGACGCCATCCTCGAGGTCGAAGATCGCGGTCCCGGTATCAGCGAAACGGAGCGCGAGAAAATCTTCGCCCGCTTCGTCCGTGGTACCACCGCCGCCGGAACGAACGGACTCGGACTCGGGCTCTCGCTCGTCTCCGAAATCGCCAAATGGCACGGCGGCGCGGCGAACGTCGAAGCGAGCGAGAGCGGCTCGCGATTCCGCATTACGTTGCCGCTCGCCGCTGAGTCGGCGAAAGCAGGAGCGATGTGATGGCGACGGTGCTCGTGGTCGACGACGATGCCGGCATCCGCGAGAGCGCGGCCATGGCGCTCGAAAAAGTCGGCTTGAAAACCGTGCAGGCCGGCGACGTCACCTCGGCGTTGCAAGCGCTGCGCGCCCACCGCATCGACCTCGTGCTCAGCGACATCTACATGCCCGGCGAGACCGGCCTGACGCTGCTGCAGGCCATCGCTGAACGCCGCAATCCGCCGCGCGTGATCCTGATGACCGCGCGCGGCACGATCGAAACGACCGCGCTCGCGCAACGCATCGGCGCATTCGATTACCTGGCCAAGCCCTTCGACCTCGGCGAGATGATCGCCCGCGTCCGCGCCGCGCTCGGCGAGCGAGTGGCCGAGGAAGTCGAGATCGAGGCCGGCCCCTCCTCGCGCATCGTCGGCTCGCATCCGTCGATGATCGCCATGTACAAAGCGATCGCGCGCGTGGCCTCGCTCAACGTGCCGGTGGTGATTCTCGGCGAGAGCGGCAGCGGCAAGGAGCTCGTCGCGCAATCGATCCACGACCTCGGCGGCCGCGTTGCCGGCCCGTTCATCGCCATCAACTGCGGCGCCATTCCCGACACGCTTCTGGAAAATGAACTGTTCGGATCGACGCGCGGCGCCTTCACCGACTCGCGCCAGGATCGCCGAGGGGCGCTCTCGCGCGCGGACGGCGGAACGCTCTTTCTCGACGAGATCGGCGACATCTCGCCGGCCTTTCAGGTCAAGCTCCTGCGCTTCCTGCAGGACGGCATCGTCACCCCGCTCGGCGCGGAGAAAAGCCATCGCGTCGACGTCCGATTGATCGCCGCCACCCATCGCGACGTCAAGCGGCTCGTGGCGGAAGGGAAGTTCCGCGAGGATCTCTACTACCGCCTAGCCGGCTACGAGATCGCCGTTCCGCCGCTGCGCGAACGCGTCTCCGATATCCCGCTGCTCGTCGATCATTTCAAACGGCGCATCGCGGCGGAGCTGAAGAAGGAGTCGATCGCTGGTCCGTCGCAAGGCGTGCTCGACGTCTTCGCGGCACATGCGTGGCCGGGCAACGTCCGCGAGCTGGAGCAGGTCATCCGCCGCACCGTCATCGACTCCGGCGCGCTCACCGATGCCGCGGCCGCATCGCGCGCGTTGCGCGACATCGCGCCGTCCGCCGAGCCGAAGCCGGCCGCGGCGGCGCCGCAAAACTCCGAGGACGACCTCGTATCGCTCGATGAGGCGGAGAAACGTCACATCATTGCCGTTCTGCGCGCCACCGGCGGGAATCAGACGCAGGCCGCCTACATTCTCGGCATCGAACGCAAGACTCTTGCGCGCAAACTCAAACGACTCGATATTTCGCTCGAAACCCCGTGAGGCCGTGATGAAAACATTGCTCGCATCGCTCGCCATGCTCACCGCCGCCGCGGCGACGACCACCACGCCGTCGCCGGTCGGCTACCGCTTCGACGACGTCCGGCGCACCGTCACGCTGAAAACTTCGAATCAGGAATCGCCCGCCGCCAAAGGTTTGCGCGCGCAGAGCGGCGACCGCGTTCACACCGGCTGGTTCTCCTACGCGCTCATCGCCGCCGAGCCGCAGCGCGCGAAGTTCGAGATTTTTTCATCGACTGACGTCCAGCTCGCCGGTGGAACGCCCGGCGTCATCCTCTCCGTCGAGCGCGGACGGATCCACGCCATGTTCGACAAGATCACCGGCTCCGAGCCGCGCATCGTCCAGACGCCCGGCGCGCTGCTGGCCGTGCGCGGGACGCAGTACAACGTCGAAGTCGACGCCGCGGGCAAAACGATCGTCGATGTTTTCGAAGGCACCGTCGAAATCCGATCGCCGCTGCGCCAGGAGCCGTTCCTCGTACACGCCGGCGAAACGTCGATGTTCAGCCGGCACGAACCGCCGCCCGATCATCCGATGCGAACGCCCGACGACCGCCGCCAGGACGCCCCCGGCCGCCGCGACGGCGCCCCTCCCGATCCGCACGGCGCTCCCGGCACTCCCGGCGCACACCCGACCGATCCCGGCTCGCACGGCGCGCCGCCTCCTCCGGCATCGCGTCCTCCCGCGCCGCCGAGCGGACCAAGCGGACATCACTAATCGCCTGCCGCGTAGCGGCGAAAGAGGGTAGCCAGGGGTGCCGCCGCCGAAGGCGCGAGCACCCCTGGTAAACGAGGCGTGGAGTAAGAAGTTCGTGCCGCGTCAGCGGCACTGGAAAAATCTCGACAACTCCAGTGCCGCTGACGCGGCACAAAAACAAGGGCGAACTTCATTACCAGGGGTGCCTCGCGCCTTCGGCGGCGGCACCCCTGGCTACCCTCTTTCGCCGCTACGCGGAGTTGGCGCGTTTGCAACACCTGCGTTCTAGCTTGCGTTGTATCCGTGATCACTCCGCAACCTCTGTATAATCTTCGGTCTGTTTCCACGCATATGAGCGAGTCAGCCACGGCGGAAAACTCGGCCGTCCCGATGCCGCGTCTTGGGGTTCAGGCGGTTCTGCGCACGGACGTGGGATTGGTGCGCTCCGAGAATCAGGACTTCGGCACCTACACCACGCCGCGCGAGGAGATCTCCAGTCATCCCGGCGGACGCCTTCTCGTCGTCGCCGACGGCATGGGCGGACATCGCGGCGGCGCTACCGCTTCCCGTCTCGCCGGCGAAACCGTCAAGGCCCAATACCTCGGCAGTGAGACTTACGACATCGCCCAGGCGCTTCGCGAAGCGCTCACGCGCGCGAACGCGCGGATTTTCACCGAGGCGCAGGCCAATCCCGATTTGCGCGGGATGGGGACGACCACTTCAGCGCTCGTCGTCAAGAACAACCAGGCCTGGTTCGCGCACGTCGGCGACTCGCGCATCTACCTGGTGCGCGGCGACGAAATCCGGCAGATCACCGAGGACCATTCGCTGGTCGCGTCGATGGTGAGGGAAGGATTGCTGACGCCGAAGGAAGCAGAGACGCATCCGCGGCGCAACGTTTTGCAGCGTTCGATGGGAGTCGGCGAGGACGTCGAGATCGACGTCAGCGGTCCGTTCGACGTCAAAGAAAACGACGTCTTCATCCTTTGCAGCGACGGATTACACGGACTGGTCAAAGAGCCGGAGTTGAAAGAGATCGCCGCGCTGCCGATCGACCAGGCCGCGACCGAATATGTGAAACGTGCGCTCTCGCGCGGCGCGCCGGACAACGTCACCGTCATCGTGGCGAAGATCGTTCGCATCGACGACATCGGCACCGAGACGCTGGCCGATGCCGACGAAACGCTGGCCGATCATCCCTTCGACGAGACGCAGCGCGACACGGCGCCGATTACTCCGATCACCGAGGAGCTCGCGGTCGGCGAAGAAACGCTCGATATGCCCGAGCAGCCGGATCGCATGGAGAAAACCGTCGAAACGCCGGCGGTCGCACAGACGACGCCCGCGCCACGCGGCTCCGTTGCCAAGTGGGTGGTCATCGCGGTGCTCGTCCTCGGCGGTGCCGCTGGCGCGTGGTTTTACTGGAACCATCAACAAGGAATCGCCGCCACGACCACTTCACCCGCCCGGTAATCATGGCCTCCTCGCCCCGTCTCCTCTTCGGATTGTTGCTGCTCGCCGCGCTTGCATGCCGCGGCGAAGTCGCGCATCTCAATGAGGACGCGAAGATGGCCTACGGCGTCAAGCCGGCCGTCGTGCGCATCAGCGCATTCGCCACCGCGCAATTCCGCTACACGCCCGCGGCGATCAAGGACATCGGAGCGGCGATCAAGCGCGACGGAGTCGGATCAGGCCCGCAGCGGCTCGGCGACGGCAGCGAGCTGTCCGTGCCGACCGGCGCGGGCGGATCGGGCAGCGGATTCATCATCCATCCCGACGGCCTCGTGCTCACCAGCGGCCACGTCGTCGAACCGACGCGCAACGCCGATGCGCTCGATCGCGAGCTGATGCGCAACGGCGCCATCTCGGCGTTGCTCAAACATTTCGCGACCGACGATCTCCGCCGACTGCATCGCAGCGAAGCGCTGGAGCGCTACATCGCGGCGCTGGTGAATCAGAGCCGGCTGGACAAGCGCGTCGTCACGAACGAGATCGAGCTCTCCAACGGCGAGAAGCTGCCGTTCACGATCGACCGCTTCTCGCCCGCGCTGGCGCAGCGTGGCACTGACCTGGCGCTGCTGCGCGTCAATCACAAAAAACTTCCCGCGCTGATCCTCGGCGATTCCGACTCCACGCGCGTCGGCGAGTCGATCTACGCGGTCGGCTATCCCGCCGTGGCCAGCAGCACCGACGACGTCATCGGAGGCTGGCTCTCGCGCGACAGCGATCTCGAGGCCACGTTCAATCCCGGCATCATCACCGCCATCAAGCGCGACGTCACCAACACGCCTGTCTTTCAATCGAACGTCGCCATTTACCGCGGCAACTCCGGCGGACCGGCCATCAATCGCGGCGGCGAAGTCATCGGCATCTCCACCTGGGGCCGCAGCGACGCGGAAGCGATCAAGTTCCTCGTGCCGATCAACGTCGCCCGCAGTTTTCTGCACGAAGCGAACGTGCCGGTCAACGTCGAAGGCGAATTCGATCAGCACTATCGCGCCTCGCTCGAGGCCGCGCAGGATGGCAAGTGGACCGTGGCCTCGACCGAACTGGCCAGCGCGAGCAGCATTTTCCCCAACTCGCCCGACGTCATCCGCTTCCGCCACGACACCGACCGCGCGCTGCAGTCGATGCCGCTCTGGCGCAAGCATCCAATCGCCACTGCCGGCGCGGGCGGTGCGGTCGCAGCGCTCGTGATCGGGCTGGCCATTCCGCGCGTACGCCGTCCGCGCATCCCGCTGGACATGCTCAAGGTCACTACCGAGCGCGTCGTGTCGCCGGCCAGCGCGCCGCCTGGTGCGCCGCTGATGCTCGGCAAGTTCACCATTCTCAACGGCAGCCGCGCCGGCGAGCGCCTCGGGCTCGGCGGTTCGGGCATCCGCGTGGGACGGGAAGCGGCAATGTGTGAGATCGTATTGGAGAACCCCAAGGTCTCCCGGCTGCATGCAGAAGTCGTTTCGATCGACGGCAAAGTGCTGCTGATCGACCGGAATTCGTCGAACGGGACGTACGTCAACGACCAGAAGATCGACAAGCGGTTCCTCAAAGACGGCGACATCATCTACTTCGGCGGTCGCAACGCGGTTGCGGTCGCCTTCCATGCGTGAGGCATTGAATCGTGGCTGACAAGCGGTGTGAGAACGGGCATTTCATCGACGAGAGCTGGGACCTTTGTCCGTACTGCCCCGCGGAAAATGCTGAATCCGACGTCCCGGTCGTGCGTCCGACGCGATTCGGCGAACCTTCCCGCCCGGTGGCCGTTCCGCCGGAGCCGATCCGGCGGCCGACCGCCGTTCCGCCGTCGACCATGAATCGCGAATCCGCCGTCGCAGTCGCCGACCAGCCGGTCGAGCGCACCGTGGCCGTGCAGAAACTCGATCCGCTCGCCGCGCCGAAGCGCTACGTCGTCGGCTGGCTGATCGGGCTGAATGGCGCCGCACGCGGCGAATCGTTTCCGGTCCGCATCGGACGCAACGTCCTCGGCCGCGACCGCCGATCCGACATCGTCGTCAACGACGATCAAGCATCGTCGCATCACGCCGATCTCGTGTTTCGCCCCGAGGAGAGACGGTTCATTCTGATGGACCACAACTCGACGAACGGGACGTACGTCAACGACGCCGAGATCGAGCCGCGGCGCGATCTCGCGCCGAAAGACGTCGTCCGCGTCGGCTCGCACAAATACCTGTTCATGCCGCTCTGCGACGAAGGCTTCTACTGGGATGAAGAGGGCGCGCTGAAATGATCGGCAGCGTCGTCGGCAACTACCGCATCGAGCGCGAGCTCGGCGAAGGCGGCATGAGCCACGTCTACGTCGGACGGACCATGTCGCGCACCGAGATTCTGCCCGCCGACTACACCGTCGTCCTCAAAGTCATGAGCGAGGAGCTGGCCGGTGAAGTCACCGCGCGCAAACGCTTCGTCAAAGAAGCGCACATCCTCGAAAAGCTGCGGCATCGCTACATCACCCGCTTCTACGAATTCATCAACAACGCCGATCACGCCGTGCTGGTGATGGAGCTCGTGGAAGGAACGCCGGTCGACCTCCTGCTCACCGAGCGCGGCGCGCTGCCGATCACCGAAGCGATCAGCACCGCGCAGTGCCTGCTCGAAGCGCTCGTCTACGCGCACGGCAAGGGCATCGTCCACCGCGACATCAAGCCGGCCAACCTGATCCGCGAGAGCGCTGCAAACGGCGTCGTGAAAGTGACCGACTTCGGCATCGCCAAGATCAAGGAAGGCGGCGCGGGCAGCAGCCAGACCGTCCTCACGAAATCCGGCTTCCTCCTCGGCACGCCGCACTACATGTCGCCCGAGCAGATCCGCGAGCCGAAGGATGCCGGCGCCAAGAGCGACGTCTACTCCGCCGGCGTCGTGCTCTACGAGATGCTCACCGGCGCGCTGCCGTTCAACAGCCGCTCGCTGCCGAAACTGATCGACGCCATCTACCGCGGCGAGAAGCAGCCGCCGCGCGCGTTCCGTCCCGAGATCGATGCCGAGCTCGAAGCGATCGTGCTGCGCGCGATGCATCCGCGCATGGATCAGCGTTACGAGACCGCGCGCCAGTTTTTCGAGGCGCTCGAGGAGTACAACCTCCGCCCCGGCTACACGCCGACGATGCGTCCCATTCCGGCCGCGGTTTCTCCCGTCGGTGCGCCGCAGCACTGGCAACTCGTGCATGTGAAAGCGGAAGCGAACGAGAAGCACCCGCTGAGCGGCGACAGCATCATGGTCGGACGCGATCGAACCTGTTCAGTCGTCCTCGCGCATCCGGCCGTTTCCCGCCGCCACGCCCGCATCACCATGGCTGGCGGCTCACTCACGCTCGAAGATCTGAAGTCCGCCAACGGAACGTATGTAAACAACACCCGCGTCGAAAAGACCGTATTGAAGCCGGGAGACGTCGTGCGCTTCGGCGCCGATCCGGCGTGCAGTTATGTATTGAAGAGTCAGTAGATTAGTGGATTAGTGGATTAGTAGATCAGTCGATCAGGAAGACGTCGATCATTGAATCCCTCTGATCTACTGATCCACTAATCTACTAATCCACTGCTTCACCGGAGCACACATGACCCAGATCAACTGCCTCCGCTGCAAACAGCCGATCGATTCGAGCCTCGAACAGTGCCCCGCCTGCGGCGAGCGGGTCACCGTGTTCCAGCGCACGTATTCGTCGAAGCTCCTCGACGGCAAGTACCAGATCATCGACCGCCTCGGCATCGGCGGCATGGGCGAGATCTTCAAAGTCCGCCACATCCATCTCAACGAACTTCGCGTCATCAAGATCATGCGGCCGAACGTCGCCGCCGATGATCAGGGCATGCAGCGCTTCCTCCAGGAGGCGCGCACGTCGACGATGATTAAGCACAAGAACCTGGCGATGCTCTACGACTTCGCCCAGCTCGACGATGGCTCCTACTACATGGTCTGGGAGTTCATCGACGGCACCAACATTCAGAAGTGGATCGGTCAGAACGGCGCGATGCCGGCGCGCCTCGCCATCGAGATCGCCGTGCAGGCGCTGAGCGGACTCGATCATCTCCATTCGATGGGCCTGATCCATCGCGACATCTCGCCCGAGAACATCATGCTGTCGCAGGACCACCACGGAAAACTGCTGGTCAAGGTCATCGACTTCGGCATCGCCAAACAGCTCGCGGAAGGCGAAGGCAGCCAGGGCCTCACGCAGACCGGCATGTTCCTCGGCAAGCTGAAATACGCGTCGCCCGAGCAGGCCGGATTTCTGAAAGAGGGCGAGCACCTCGATCCGCGCTCCGACCTCTACTCGTTCGGCATCGTCATGTACGAGATGCTGGCCGGCCGTGCGCCGTTCCAAGCCACCAACCCGCACGGCTACATCCTCAAACACGTCACCGAGAAGCCGCTGCCGATTCACGATTTGAATCCAGCCGTGAAGGTGCCGCCGCAGCTCGAGTCGGTGATCATGAAGTCGCTCGAGAAGAGCCGCGACAATCGCTACGCGACCGCCGCCGATTTCGAGCACGCCCTCGAAGCGATCCGCAACACCGTTCCGCCCGATCAGAAATACGGACTCGGCGAGCGGATGATCACCCTCTCCGGCGCACAGACGCTGGCCGAGCTGCCGAAGTTCACGGCTACCGGTCCCGGCGCAACGTACGGCGGCCAGCAGGCCACGCAGCAGACGATGACCGGCCAGCCGACACAGTCTGAGCCGTCGATGACGCCGCCGCCGCGCACCGGCCCCACCGGCACGAAGATCGGCAGCGATGAAGCGACGGTGATGGAGCGCAACCTCGGCGCGTCTACTTTTGCAGGAGGCACGATGCCCGGCCCGCAGCCGACGCGCGCCGGCAGCGACGAGGCCACGATGATGGAGCGCATCGCCTCCACCGCCGCGCCGACCGCCGCCGAACAGAAATGGAGCGGCCCCGGAGCCGCCGAAGCGACGATGATCGAGCGCCAGGTCTCGCCATCGTCGTTCGCACCGAAGAAATCGAACACCGGCATGATGATCGGCATCGCCGCCGCCCTCGTCATCGTCCTCGGCGGCGCTGCGTTCTGGTGGAAGAGCAGGCAACCGGCGACGCCCATCGCGCCGGTCAGCACGACCATCGTCACAACGACCGCACCGACATCATCCGCGCCGATCCCGGCTGGAAAAGGCGTCCTGCTGCTCTCCGCATCGCCGTGGGGCGAGCTCGATAAGATCGTCGACGACAAAGGAAAGCCGATCGACATCACCGACGAGGACAAATCGACGCCCACGAGCATCAAACTCGATCCAGGCAACTACACAATCACGATGTCCGATACCAACGGCAAGTCGCAGACGAAGAGCGTCACGGTCGAAGCGGGAAAGCCGGTAAAGAAACAGTTCGATTTCGAGAAGGTGAATTTGGACGAGCTCGAAAAGGAAGTCGCGAAACCATGAAATCGGCGCGCAGCGTCACGATCGGATTGACACTCCTCCTCGCCGCCAGCGCGGTCTTCGCGTCGTGGTACGACGACTACGACGACGGCCTGAAAGCGGCGCGCAACGGACAATGGTCGGCCGTCATCCAGAAGATGACCGCCGCCATCAACGTCAACCCGAAAGAGAACGACAAGGCCCGCACCTACGGCGCCATCTTCATCAACTATCACCCGTACTACTACCGTGCCATCGCGTACCTGAATACCGGCAAGTACGAGCAGGCCGTCAGCGATTTCGAAAAGGCTTCCGGCCCCGGCGAAGAAAACCTCGGATCGATCGAGACGCTGATGTCGCGCGCGAAAGGGAAGCTCGCGCAGTCCAGCGCGCCGCCGCCGGAGCCGCAACCGCCCGCACCGCAACCGCAGCCGCGCGTGGTGCCGACGCCCGTTCCCGTTCCGGTGCAGCCGGCCGCGCCGGTGATCGATCCCGCGCTTCGCCAGCGCGCGAACACGGAAATCAACCAGGCGAAAACGCGTCTCGCCGCCGCGATGCAGCGCAAAGCAGGCAACACGCCGCAGTACGCGCAAGCGACGCAGGCGCTGACGGATGCCCTTACGAAAAGCGCCGGCGCGCGATCGAACGACGATCTGAACGCCGCCATCGCCTCCGCGCAGAACGCCGCCACGATCGCCGACCTCGCGCCCGCCCCCGGCGCACCCGCGCCGCCGCCGACGGCGATTCCGACCCGCCCCACGCAAGCCAGCGCAGTCGTCCTGGCCGACTCGACAAAGCGCGTCCGCGACGCCCTCGAGAGCTACTTCAGCGGCGAATTCGACGAAGCCACGAAGAAGTTCACCACGCTCGCCCGCGACATGCCGACCAACGGCTACATCTGGGCCTTCCTCGGTGCCTCCCAATATTCGCAATACGCCTTCGAAGCCGACGACACCTTCAAAGACGAAGCGATGAAGTCCTTCCGCAAAGCCAAATCGCTCCGCAAATGGAACGGCGGCTTACCGCCGAAGTACTTTTCGCGAAGGATTCGCAAGGTCTTCGACAGCGCGAGTTAGTGTCGCGATCGTCGGAACCGTGCTCGCGCTGCCGTAAAACGTTAAACGCGGCTACGTTCCGTGCTCGCGCCATTGTTGATGTAACGCCGAACCGTCGCCGGATGGCGACACGTACGGTAGCCGGTGGTCGCGCGCGAAGCGCGAGACAACCGGAACGCAGACGCCGATTTTTTACGACCCCGGCAGGAGTCGCGTATCAAATACCAAGCGCCGTGAATCCCCTCCGCGACCGCTGCCGCGGCCGGAAAATCGGGCGCCTTCGTGAACCCGGTGGTCTCTCGCTTCGCGAGCGACCACCGGCTACCGTACGAGACGCCTCCGGCGTCGTATGAGATCACGACGAACGCAAATGCGGCCCGGCGATGCCGGGCCGCACTGCGCGAATGAACGTCTTACTGGTTGCTCGAACCGGACGTGCTCGATCCGCCGGTGGCGTTGCCGATCGCGCTCGTCGCGGCGCTGGCGGCGTTCGATGCGGCGCTGGCGATGTCCGAGGCCGTGTCTTTCACGGTGCTCACGACCTTGCTGATCACGCTGCGCGCGCTGGAGATCGGACCGCCCTTCTTCGAAGAGCTGCGCTTCTTCGACGGGGCCTTCTTGGAAGGCGCTTTCTTCGAAGGAGCTTTCTTCGATGCGGCTTTCTTTGAAGGAGCCTTCTTCGAAGCTTTCTTCGACGGCGCTTTCTTCGATGAGGCCGAGGCCTTCTTCGACGGCGCTTTCTTCGAAGCCTTCTTGCTCGCGCCCTTCTTCGAAGACGACTTCTTCGCGGCGGACTTCTTGGCGGACTTCTTCGATGCGGATTTCTTCGACGACGACTTCTTGGCAGATGCTTTCTTCGACGACTTCTTCGCGGACTTCTTCTTGGCAGCCATGGATCTTTCTCCTATTCAAAACCAGGTCGGTGGGGAGCCGTACGTTGTTCGAAAGAAAAAAATTTGTGCTGCGTGGCAACCGCGTTGCACGAATTTCAATGTAGACGAAGATGTCACGATTGTCACGCATGCAACGGCATCCGCGATGGCTTGCAGCCATCGCAATCATCCTCTTCGTCATCGGCGAAGCGTTCTGCATCTACCTCTTCATCCTCAATCACCGCCTCACGCGCGAGCTCGTGAACCATTCCTGGCGCGCGCCGACGATCATCGTTTCGTCCGCGCGCAGTTCGCCGGTGCGCGTAGCCACGCTCTACGGCGTCGACTGGCGCATCACGCCGCCGGTCACGCTGCAGTCGATTCCCGCGCATGTTTCCAACGCCTTCCTCGCCGCGGAGGACGTCCGCTTTCATCACCACATCGGCATCGATCCGATCGGCATGACGCGCGCGCTCTTCACGAATCTGCGCGCGCGCGGCATCGCCGCGGGCGGTTCGACCATCGACCAGCAGATCATCAAGACGCGCTTCCTCTCGCAGGAGCGGACGTGGCGCCGCAAGATCACCGAGATCCTCCTGGCCATGCTGCTCGACGCGCGCATGCCGAAGAACGAGATCCTCGAGGTCTATCTCAACGACGTCTACCTCGGACACAACAACGGCAAGCCGGTGCTCGGCATCGACGAAGCGTCGCGGCTCTACTTCAACAAGCGCCCCTCGGAATTGCGCGTCGACGAAGCGGCGGTTCTGGCGGGGATGATCCGCGCGCCGAATCGCGACACGCCTGAAAAACGCCCCGACATCGCCCGCGCGCGGCGCGACGCCATTCTCGGCGTCATGCACGATCACGACTGGATCACCGATGCGCAGTTCGCCGCGGCCAAAAACCGCGACGTCGAATTCACCGGCGGCACGATCCCGCAGGCGCCATATCCGTTTTATTTACGCGCCCTTCGCGGCGAGATCGTCAAGGAAATCGGCGTCCGTCCCGTCGTCGAAGGCGCGCTCACCATCATCTGCGAAATGGATCCCGACGCGCAGCGCAACGCCGAGCGCGTCGCCTCGCGCGCGCCGGCACAACTCGAAGCGACGCATGCCTGGCTTCGGGCGCAGGCGCGCAGTGAGCCGCTGCAGGTGGCGCTCCTCTCCGTCGATCCGCGCAACGGCGGCATCCGCGCGCTGGTCGGCGGCAGCGACTACAACGTCTCACCTTTCGACCGCACCACGGCCATGCGCCGCCAGCCGGGATCGGCGTTCAAAACGTTCGCCTATCTCGCCGCGATCGCGTCGAAGAAAGCCAACACCGCAACGCTGCTGCTCGACGCGCCCATCAGCATCGCCGTGAATGGGAACGAAACATGGCAGCCACACAACTACGACGATCGATACCGAGGACGGGTTACGTTACGCGAATCGTTCGAACATTCGTTGAACGTTCCGACAGTGCGGCTATCGGAAGATGTCGGCGTATCGAAGGTGGTGAACGTCGCGGAGAAGTTCGGATTCGACGAGCACTTCGCGCGCATCCCCGCGCTGCCGCTCGGCGTGACCGAAGTTTCCATGCGCGAGCTCACCGCCGCGTACACGCCCTTCCCGAACCTCGGCATCCGCGTCGAGCCGTTCCTGCTGCGCGAAGTGCGCGACGGCCGAGGCAAGACGCTTTACGCGCACGATCTCGAACAGAAACGGGTGGCTAACGCGGATGCGACCTACATCCTGCACACGCTGCTGCGGGGCGTCGTGCAGCGAGGAACGGCCTCGCGCCTGAAGCGCTACGGCCTCGGATACGTTGCCGGAAAAACCGGGACGACCAGCGATTACCGAGACGCGTGGTTCGTCGGCTACACCTCGGACATGGTCACCAGCGTCTGGGTCGGTTTCGATCACGGCGAGCCGCTGCGGCTGTCGTCCGGCGAAGCGGCCATCCCGATATGGGGCGCGTACATGAGCGCCATTCCGCATTTGCACGGCGAGCCGCGTCCGCCGAAAGGCGTGACGTTCCGCGACATCGATCCCGAAACCGGCATGCTCTGGCAGGACGGCTGTCCCGGTCCGATCCGCGAAGTCTTCCTCGACGGCACCGCGCCGACGCACAAATGTCCGGCCGGCTTCTTCGGCAACATCGTCCGCCACGTCTTCTTCGACCGCGACAACTTCGACGAGCCGGCGGCAATCACGTTCGAACAGTTCCGCAAATGGGCGAACGACGTCGACCGCAGCCGGCAGGAGGTCGAAGGCGCGTTGGGAAGATTGCGCCGAGTCTTCGGCCGCTAGTGTCGGACCGCATGTCCGCGCGCGGGCAAAATCTGAATGTAGCTCCACCATGTCGCCCATCGGTCGAACGCGGGCTGCGTGAGCGGTGTGTTCGCGTAGTCCTGGACGGTCCAGAAGCTGGTGTCATCGAGCGGATCAACGACGGTAGTTGAAAAGTCGCCCCATCGCTCGCGCCGGAACGGTGCCTCGCCGTCTTTGAGAATGACCGCTGTGCTTTGATTGCCGCTCGCATCGATGTACGTGTAGGCCGCCGACGGATAGATCGCGGAGCTCATCACCGTGTAGCCGACGAGCGCCGCGCCCCGGCCATTCACCGCGATCGAGGGGAACGCCACGGCCAGATTGGGCGGTTGGATGACGTAGGTCGTTGCCGTCGATCCGGTAATCTTCCAAACCAGCGCCGCGTTCGCGTTCGTCTCTGTCACAACCCAGATGGCATTGCCGCGCGCGACGCCATCCAGCACCTTCGCGTAACCGCAGTCCGGCGCACGCGTGGCGCCGAGCTGACCACACGGAACGAAGGTCGAGGTCGATGCCGAGCTGTAAGTGCGTTGGTTGACGACTGCCCCGGTCGGGGACAATTCAGAAAGCAGGATTTGGCTGTCGCTGAGGTATTCCGCCAGACGCAGCGTGGTGTCCCGCGAGGTGATCGGCACCAGCTCGCCTTGATAGGGCAATGACGTACCAGTGACGTTCAACGTGCCTGTGGAAAAGGCAGCGCTCTTCTGCATCGTCAGGATATTTGTTTGAACCGGGGCGTCGCTGCTCCAGGCATTGACCATGACCGCGATACGGTCCGCGGTAATGCCGAGATGGGTGATATCGCCGTCAAGGGTGCCGGTTTGATCGATGGCCATACGGAACCGCCGCCAACCTCCGCCAGGATTGCCGGTGGTGCTGAATGCGATGAGCAGTACACCGTTCACCAGGCCGTTGTCGTCGCCCAACATCAGGATCACCCATCGGTCGTTCGCCGCGTCATACGCCACGCGCGGATCGTAGAGCGTCTTATCGGGCAGCGTTTCGTCATGCCAGAACTGTGCGGCTGAAACAACCGAGAGGACGTGTCCGGAGCGATCGTGCACCGTGACCGCGTTGTTGAACGCGCCGACTACGTGCTGCGGACCGGCAGCACCGCTTGTATCGGCAGGATCCAAGGCGGATTTGGCGCCGGGAAGTGGATCCGTGACTGCCTGAAATCCTCGAGTGATGGGCGGCGGCGCCGCCAGCGTTGTGATCGTTCGCGAGGCGATAATGGCATTCGAGCGGACCGCGGGAACAACCGCGGGCTGCTCGTGCGGCCGTTCGCGATGCTCGCCCGCAACAGGGGCGACTTCGACGCGCGCCAGCTCGTCGAGCGTTGCGGTTTTCATCTCCACAACGTGCACGTCGCGCGACTGCGCGATGACACGCTGCGCTGAGGCAGGCAAGGCAATAGCGAGCAGCAGAAAGAGCAGGCGGGGAAAAGGTCTCATTGGATTTCCGAAGTATACGAGTAGAGTTTGACAAATAATCCCGCACGGCCTACATTCGCCACTCGCTGGATTGATTTGGGGTCGCTTGCAACCAGGGTAAAAAAAGCTAAATAGCCGGCAAGTTCGAATTCGTTTTTCGATTGGCCCCACGTCGAATCCGGCGTGGGGCTTTTTACTTATGCGCGACTTCATTCAGGCAATCGCTGACGAACACGTCTACCTCTTCGATGGCGCGATGGGGACGATGCTCTATGCCAAGGGCGTCTTCATCAACAAGTGCTACGACGAGCTGAATCTTCGCAATCCGGAGATCGTGCTCGAAGTGCACAAACAGTACGTGCGCGCCGGCGCGGAGATCATCGAGACCAACACCTACGGCGCGAATCGCATCAAGCTGCGCAGCTTCGGCATCGAGGACGAATTGCGCGCCATCAACGAGCGCGGCGCGGCGCTTGCGCGCGAGGCGGCGGGCGACTCCGTCTTCGTCGCCGGCGCCATCGGTCCGCTCGGCATTCGCATCGAGCCGTACGGCCCCACGTCGCTGGCCGAGGCGCGGGAGTATTTTCGCGAGCAGGCGATGGCGTTGCGCGATGCCGGCGTCGACCTCTTCGTGCTCGAGACCATGTCGAACATCGCCGAGATCGAGCAGGGCATCCTGGCCATCCGCGACATCTGCTCGCTGCCGGTCGTCGCGCAGATGACCATCGGCAACGACGGCCGCACGATCTACGGCGACGTGCCGCGCACGATCGCGCAGCGGCTCGATCTGGCCGGCGCCGACGTCATCGGCCTCAATTGCTCCGTCGGTCCTGACGTCATGCTCGACGCCATCGAGGAGATCACGGCGGTCACCGCGAAGAAGATTTCCGCGCAGCCGAACGCCGGACTCCCGCGCGAAGTCAACGGCCGCCAGATGTACATGGCCTCGCCCGATTACATGGCCAAGTACGCCAAGCGCCTCATCCACAAAGGCGTGAAGTTCCTCGGCGGATGCTGCGGCACGACGCCCGAGCACATCAAGATCATGGCCGACGCCGTGCGGCCGCTCTCGCCGCGACGCTCGTTCGTGGTCGTCGAACGCGACGCAGATGCGAAACACAGCGACTCGAAAGAGTCGGTGCCGATGGCGTCCCGCTCGAACTGGGGCAAGCGCATCGCCGCCGGCGAGTTTGTGACCACGATCGAGATCACGCCGCCGAAGGGGCCGAATCCCGACAAGATGATCGAGTCGGTGCGCACGATCAAAGCGGCCGGCGTCGACGCCGTCAACGTTCCCGACGGTCCTCGCGCGCAGAACCGCATGGGCGCGATCGCCGTCGCGGTCCTGCTGCAGCAGCGCGTCGGAATCGAAACCGTCCTTCACTATTGCTGCCGCGACCGCAATCTCCTCGGCATGCATTCCGACCTGCTCGGTTGCGCGGCCTTGGGTCTACGCAATCTGCTGCTCATCACCGGCGATCCACCGAAGATGGGTCCGTACCCCGACGCGACGGCGGTCTTCGACATCGACTCGATCGGACTGACGAATATGGCCAACCTGATGAACCACGGCCTAGACCTCGGCGGCAATCCATTCGGAGAGCCGACGCAATTCACGATCGGCGTCGGCGTCAATCCCGGCCACATGGACCTCGATTACGAACTTCGCCGCCTCGACTGGAAAGTGAAAGCAGGCGCCGAGTACTGCATCACCCAGCCGGTCTTCGACGTGGCCGTACTGGAACGATTCCTCGCGCAGATCGGCGACATGAAGCTCCCCGTCGTCGCCGGAATCTGGCCGCTGCTCTCGTACCGCAACGCGCAGTTCATGAACAACGAAGTGCCGGGAGTGTCCGTGACCGACGAAGTCATGGAACGGATGCGCATCGCCAGCGAAAAGAGCAAAGAGCACGGATTGCGCGAAGGCATTGCCATCGCCCGCGAAACGCTGGAGCGCGTCCGCGACCGCGTAGCGGGCGTGCAGGTTTCCGCGCCGTTGGGCCGCGTCGATCTCGCGTTGCAGGTGTTCGAAGGATTGGTCGAAAATCGCGCGACAGGTGGGTGACAACTCTGAGCGATACCTCGCCGCGGTAGCGGCTTCAGAGGGTAGCGAGGGGTGCGAGCAGCTTCATCGCGAGCACCCCTCGTGCGAGAGTCGAAGATGAAGTGTGCCGCGTCAGCGGCACTGGATGGAGTGTCACATTTTCCAGTGCCGCTGACGCGGCACGAATTCTGGGCGCCCGACATTCGAGGGGTGTTCGCTTCGCTCTCACCCCTCGCTACCTTCTGAAGCCGCTACCGCGGCGAGGCGCATGTGTGACATGCCACATCCACTCACTCCGTCGCCGTCGCCTGCGGCGTCTTTGCAATCCACACCGTCTTCACGTTCACGAACTCGCGGATGCCGTAGACGCCGAGCTCGCGGCCGAAGCCGGAGTGCTTGGTGCCGCCGAAGGGGACGCGGGGATCTGACGCCACCATGGCGTTGATGAAGACCTGGCCGGTTTCTATGCCGTCGATGAAGCGGTCCATTTCGGCGCGGTCGTTCGTCCAGACAGAGGCGCCGAGGCCGAAGGGGGAGTCGTTGGCGATCGTGATCGCATCGTTAATCGTTGCAACGCGGAAGATCGAGGCGACCGGACCGAATGTCTCCTCATGAGCCGCGGGCGCGGAAGAGGGGATGCGTGTGAGCACCGTCGGTGAATAGTAGTTGCCGTTGCGTTTTCCACCGGTAAGAAGCGCAGCTCCGGCGGCGACGGAATCGCGGACCTGCTTCTCGATGTCGTCGGCGATTTGCGGCGTGGCCAGCGGACCGACGTCGTTCGATTCGTCGAGCGGATCGCCGACTTTCAATGCCTCCATCGCAGCCACGAAGCGTTTCTCGAAATCGTCCGCGATCGACTCGTGCACGATGAAGCGTTTCGCGGCGATGCACGACTGGCCGTTGTTGACGATGCGTGCTTTCACCGCCGTGGAAACGGCCTCGGAAAGATTCGCGGACGGCATCACGATGAACGGATCGCTGCCGCCGAGCTCCAGCACCGCCTTCTTGATGTGCTTCGCCGCGATCGAGGCCACACTCGCGCCGGCCGGCTCGCTGCCGGTCAGCGTCACGGCCTTGATGCGCTCGTCGGCGATCACGCGCTCGACCTGATCGGACCCGATCAACAGCGTCTGAAACTCGTAGCCGGTGAAACCGGCATCGCGGAAGATTTCCTCGATCGCCAGCGCGCACTGCGGCACGTTCGAGGCGTGTTTGAGCACCGCAACATTTCCCGCCATCAGCGCCGGCGCGGCGAAACGAAAGACCTGCCAGAACGGGAAGTTCCACGGCATCACCGCCAGGATCGTTCCCATCGGCTCGTAGCGGATGAACGTCTCCTTCGCGTCAGTCTTCACCGGCTCGTCGGCGAGAAATGACTCCGCATGTTCGGCGTAATAGCGACAGTTCGTCGCGCACTTCACCGCCTCGGCGATGGCGGCTTTGACCGGCTTCCCCATCTCCGTCGTCATGAGCCGTCCCAGCTCCTTCTGACGTTCTTCGAGGATCTCCGCCGCGCGCCGCATGCGCGACGCGCGCTCGCGAAAACTGCGCGAACGATTGACATGGAACGCACTCACGGAGCGTGTCAACGCCGCGTCGATTGCCGCATCATCGAGCGCTTCAAACGTCCGGATCGTCTCGCCAGTGGCTGGATTTACGGATGCAATCGCCATCGTCGGAAACCTCTGTTATCCTCGCCCCAATTCGTCCTTAATGCAGTTCCAATTAACCCTCATGCAAGGAGTGCCCATGAGCCAGTCGAAGCATATTCGCTTCCAGTTTGCGATAGCTCTGCTCATCGCAATCGTCCCGTTTTCCGCATTTGCGCAGAGCAGTAACGGTTCCATCTCCGGAACCGCGACCGACAGCACCGGCGCGTTTCTTCCGGGCGTCACCATCACCGCGGTCAACACCGCCACCGGCCTGTCGCGCACGAGCGTGACGAACTCCGCCGGACACTTCGAGATCCCGCTGCTGCCGCCCGGCACCTACTCGGTGTCGAGCGAACTGTCGGGATTCCAGCCGACGAAGTACGACCGCATCGTGGTCAACGTCGGCAGTGACTCGACGGTCAACTTCAAACTCAAGCAGGGCGTCTCGGAAAGCGTCACCGTCACTGCGGCCGCGCCGCTGGTCGACACGACCAAGTCCGAGGTCAGCTCGGTGGTCGGTGAGAAAGCGATCGAGAATCTGCCGACCAACGGCCGCAACTTCATCGACTTCGTCCTGACCACGCCCGGTGTCGTCCGCGACGTCCGGCTCGGCGACATCAGCTTCGCCGGCCAGCGCGGCACGCTCAACTCGCTCGTCATCGACGGCGCGAACAACGACAACACCTTCTTCGGCCAGGCTCTCGGCCGCACCGGATCCGGCCGCGCGCCGTACCAGTTTTCGCAGGACGCGGTGAAGGAGTTTCAGGTCAACACGAACGCCTACTCGGCCGAGTACGGCCGCGCCGGCGGCGCAGTCATCAACGTCGTCACCAAGTCGGGCACGAACGAATTTCACGGCACCGCGTTCGACTTCCTGCGCGACCGCCGCTACAACGCCAACGACTACATCAACACGATCCAGACGCCGCCGCGCGTGAAGGGGCCGTATCATTTCGACCAGTACGGCTTCTCCCTCGGCGGGCCGATCGTGCAGGAGAAGCACTTCTTTTTCGCCAACTACGACGCGCAGCGCAACTCCATCGACAACCCGATCCTGCTCGGCGTCGCGGCGTCGCAGGTCCCAGCCGATGCCGCATCGCAGGCCGGCTATCAGAAGGTGCTGGCGCAGGCAGGCACGTATCAGAAGACGCAGAACCAGGACGTCTTCCTGCTCAAGACCGATCACGAACTGCTCGCGAACGATCATCTTTCGCTGCGCTACAACCGCCAGAAATTCACCGGCGGCAATTTCGAGAACGGCACCGCGACCACATCTCTTGGACACACGGGCGACTCGCTCGTGCAGACCGATACCTTCTCACTCTCGAACTCCACGATCATCAGCAACTCGCTCTTCAACGAAATCCGCGGCCAGTACGCGAAAGACAGCGAGCCGGGCAAAGCGAACAGCTCCGATCCGGAGGCGCAGATCAACCAGAACACGATCCGCGTCATCAACATCGGCCGCAACACGTTCAGCCCGCGCGAGACGACGATCAAGCGCCACCAGATCGCCGACACGCTGACTGACGTCATCGGCCGCCACGCCGTCAAAGTCGGATTCGACGTCAATCAGGACAAGATCCTCAACTACTTCCCCGGCAATTTCTTCGGCTCGTACAGCTTCAGCAGCCTCGCGAATTTCCAGAACGGAATCGCGGCGAGCTACCTGCAGGCGTTCGCCGGTCCGGGCACGACTGGACCGATCACGCATCCGAACATGACCGAGTACGCCGCGTTCGTGCATGACGAATGGCAGGTCAATCCGCAGCTGACGATCAACGCGGGACTTCGTTACGACTTCCAGAAGATCGCCCAGCCGTCGGTGCGCAATCCGGACGCGCAGCTTGCCGCGGCCGGCATCAACACCGCCGAGGTTCCGGAGGATCACAACAACATCGCGCCGAGGCTTGGGTTCGCGTGGACGCCGAACACCGCCAGCCGCACCGTCGTCCGCGGTGGTTACGGCATCTTCTACGGCCGCACGCCGGCCATCATGATCGGCACCGCACACTCCAACAACGGCATCAACGTGCAGACGCTCAACTTCACCGGCTCGCTCATTCCGACGTATCCGGCCATCTACACCTCGATTCCGACCGGCGTCACGCTGCCGAAGCCGACTATCTTCGCCTTCGATCCGAACTTCCAGAACCCGAAAGTACAGCAGGGCAGCCTCGGCTTCGAGCGCGGTCTGACGAACGACCTCGCCGTCTCGGTGACCTACCAGTACGTGAAGGGTTCCGACCTTCCGCGCACGATCGACATCAACGTTTCGAATCCGGTCACCGTCACCGTGCCGGTGTTTAGCGCCGCCACCGGAGCGCAACTCGGAACGACCAGCTTCACGCGCTACACCGGCCGTCCGTTCGCCAACTTCACGCGCATTCTGCAGTTCCAGTCGAGCGCGAGCTCGGAGTACAACGGCGTGACCGTCGACATCCAGAAGCGCTTCTCCAACAACTGGCAGATGCGCCTTGCCTACACGCACTCGAAGGTGCGCGACGACAAACCGGACGCCACCGCCGTCGTGCCGGGCACCGACGACGCGAAATTCGCGCAGGACCCGCTCAACCTCCACGGCGATTGGGCGCCCGGCGACAACGACGTCCCCAATCGCGTCGTACTCAGCGGTGTCTGGAGCCTCGACTCGTATTCGCAGCACATGGGCGGAGTGAGCCGCGCCATCTTCGGCGGCTGGACGATCAGCGGTATCGCCAGCTGGCAGACCGGCCAGCCGTACTCCCCGCTCGCCAGCACGGACCTCAACAACGACGGCAACGCGCGCAACGATCGCGCGCCCGGATTCGCCCGCAATTCCTTCCGCCTGCCGAGCCAGTTCTCGGTCGATCCGCGCGTGACGAAGGAAATCGGACTTTTCTCCGGCGCGCGCATTCAGCTAATCGCCGAAGCGTTCAACCTCTTCAACCGCAGCAACGTGAACGGCGTCCGCACGACGTACGAAGCCGTCACGAACACCGCCGGCGTTCCGACAAAGCTGACGATCCAGGATGCGACGAATCCCTTCGGCTCGCCCACCCTTTCGTTTGGCCCGCGTATCCTGCAGTTTGCGGCAAAAGTGACGTTCTAAACACGATTCTCGAAGGTAAGGCGCGATGGGATACTTCCATCGCGCCTTTGTTTTTCGGATCCCCCCTTGCGGACAGCCATAGTTCGACCTACATTTGATCGCCATGAGAACGAAGGCTCTATTTCTTATGGCTGTGCTACTCACGGTCTTGGCCATCGGTATCCCTGATCGGGTTCGAGCGGATGATTGCGATCTTGCTGGGACACACTTCCTAAAAACACAAGAGGCTGCGTACAACGCTTACGCGTGCTATCCGCCTCCCCCAGCGAATCCATGCGGACCTCCGCCGGAGCAGAATTTTTGTCTCGACGGTTGGTACGATCCTCCAACGACGTGCTGCAATGGATATCACGAAGAGGAAGATGGCGAACAGGCATGCAACTGCGCCTACTGCCGGAACATCTGGTACGTCTGTGACTGATGCAGAAGAGACTCGAGTTCGTCGTTAATCTCGCACTTCTAGTTACGTGTGTTCTCGCTAGCGCGTTGCTCGTTCAGAAATTGCTTTCGAGACAGGAGACCTCTTTTCGTGATTCCTCTACGCAGTTGAAAACAGGAGATTCGATTCCCGGGAACTGGAAGGTTCAGCTCAATGAGAACGGGGCTACTCTGGTTGCCGTCGTCCGCAGCACTTGTCACTTCTGCACTGAGAGCATGCCTTTCTACAAAGAGGTCGCCGCAGGTTCCACCGTTCGTTTAGTCGTGGTGTCGGATGAGCCAGAAACTGTGACTCAAACGTATCTCGCGGCGCACGACATCCGCGCAGCGCAGATCATTTCTGCGTTGCCGTCCGCTCTCGGTGTCTCGGGCACGCCAACCATTTTCGCTGTCGATTCACGCGGAGTTATTCGAGCGCGGGAAGTCGGCAAGTTGCTTGCCGACAAGCAACAGCGAATCGTCAGCGTTCTCGCTAACCTTCGCTAGCACACCGCCGTTGGCAACGGGCGCTGTCTGAGCGCAGCCTATGCCTGAAGAGCGTGCCTCGCCTTCCCAAAGTGATCAATCGACGCCTTCCTTTTGCCGTTCCCTTATGATCGTCGCGTGGCCGCAGTCAAAAAGTCGATCGTCGTCATCCCGATCGTCATCGCCATCGCCGCAATCGCGGCGTTCCTCTACTACCGCAGCACGCACCGGCCGCAGGAAGTCCTCCTCAGCGGAACGCTCGAAGCGCGGACGGTCAACGTCGGATCGCTCGTCGGCGGGCGCGTCACGAAGACGCTCATCGATGAAGGGATGCACGTCGTCACCGGCCAATTGCTGGTGACGCTCGAGACCGAAACGATCGACCGCCAGATCAGCGAACAGCGCGCCGCGATCGCCGCCGCGCAGGCCGCACTCGCCAAAGCGATCGCCGGCCCGCGGCCGGAGGAAATCGCGAAAGCGACCGCGGTCGCCATGAACGACGAAATCGAGCGCCGGCGGCAGCAGTACCTCTTCAAATACGGCATCGTCGCCAAGGAGCTGGCCGAGGAGGCCGCGACGAAAGCGAAGACCTCGGCGGAGGATTTGCGCATCCTGCAGAAAGGAACGCGCAAGGAAGACATCGACGCCGCGCGCGCCGACGTCGAAGCGCAGCAGCGAAAACTCGAAACGCTGATGAAGCAGCGCGAGGAGACCAACGTCGTCTCGACGGTCAACGGAGTCGTGCAATCGTTCGGACTGCGCGCCGGCGACATCGTCGCGCCGAATCAGACCGTCGCCGAAATCCTCGAATCGAGCCAGCTCTGGGTGCGCGTTTACGTTCCCGAAACGGAGCTGGGATTGATCGCCGTCGGCCAGCTGGTGCGCGTCCACATCGACACCTATCCGAACGAAACGTTCGCCGGACACATCGCCTCCGTCAGCAGCCAGGGCGAGTACACGCCGCGCAACGTGCAGACGCGCGCGCAACGCGCCGAGCAGGTTTTCGGCGTCAAAGTGCTCGTCGATCCGAATCCGAAACTCAAAGCCGGCATGGCCGCTTCCGTCGACCTCGGCGTGAAGGGCCGCGCCGATTGAGCGACGACCTCGGCATCGACGTCCAGGGCGTGTCGAAAGACTTCGGGACGTTTCGCGCGCTCGACAAAATCACGCTGCAGGTCCCGCGCGGCGAAATCTTCGGACTGCTCGGCCCGAACGGTTCCGGCAAATCGACGCTCATTCGCATCCTCTGCGGCCTGCTCGTTCCTACCGAGGGGCATGCGACGGTCGATGGGTACGACGTGGAAAAAGAGGGAGAGCTCGTCCGCCAGCACATCGGCTACGTCTCGCAGGCCTTCTCGCTGTATCGCGATCTCAGCGTGCAGGAGAACCTCGATTTCTTCAGCTCCATCTATCGACTGAAAGGCGCCGAGCGCAAGGAGCGCATCGACTGGGCCATCGACCTCACGCACATCGGCCCATATCGAGATCGCCTGGCCGGCAAACTTTCGGGCGGCTGGAAGCAGCGCCTCGCGCTGGCCGCGGCGCTCATGCACCAGCCGCGCGTCATCTTCCTCGACGAGCCGACCGCCGGTATCGATCCGGTGGCCCGCCGCGAATTGTGGGACCTCCTATTCGAACTAGCCGGCAGCGGCGTGACGATGTTCGTGACCACGCACTACATGGACGAAGCGGAGCGCTGCGCCTCGGTCGCGTATCTCTACATGGCGCGCCTCATCGTGGCCGGCCGGCCCGACGCGCTCAAAGAACTTCCCGAAGTCACGCCCGAAGGCACGCGCCGCATTCAGGCGGAAGCGAGCGAAGGCGTGGCCAAGCTGATGACCAGCGCGCGCACGCTGCCGTACGTTCGCGCCGCCACGATCTTCGGCATCGCGCTCCACCTCCTGATCGATGCGAACGTTTCGAACGAGAAGGTCAAGAGCGATCTGGAAGCCTTTCGTCTCGGCGACGTGCAGGTCAATCCGATCGACGCATCGCTCGAAGACGTCTTCGTCCGCCTTACCGAAACGCGCGGCAAGGAAATCGAGGCCGCGCCATGAACGGCTTCGCGGCCATGCTTCGCAAGGAACTGACGCAGATGCTGCGCGACCGCGGCACGCTCTTCTTCGCCATCGCCGTGCCGGTGTTCGAGCTGATCCTCTTCGGCGTCATCGACATGAACGCGAAGAACATCCCGACGGCGATTTTCGACATGAGCCGCACGCAGGAAAGCCGGCGCCTGATCGAGCAGTTCGGCAACACGTCGTATCTCAGCGTGAAAACGCTCGTCCGCTCGCGCGCCGAGTTGCAGCATCAGATCGTGGCCGGCCATGCGCAGGTGGCGATCGAAATCCCGCCCGACTACGCGCGCAACATCGCCGCGAAGCGGACGGCGGACGTGCTGATCATGATCGATGGCTCCGACTCCAGCGTGGCCACGCAGGCGCTCTCCGCGGCGAACGGCGTCGTGCTCTCCAACTCGATCAACGCGCTGATGGAGAAGACCGCGCAGCCGCTCGTCGAAGCGCATCCGGTGATGATGTTCAACCCCGACATGCGCAGTGCGAACCTGCTCATCCCCGGCCTGATCTCGATCCTGCTCACCTTCTCCGGCACGATCCTCTCCGCCTTCGCCATCGTCAAAGAGCGCGAGCGCGGCACGCTGGAACAGCTCATGGTCACGCCCGTCTCGCCACTCGCCGTCGTCACCGGCAAGCTCCTGCCATACCTCGGCCTCGCCTACCTGCAACTGCTGCTGATCCTTTTCCTGATGCGCTTTCTCTTCAGCGTCCCGATCCACGGCAGCCTGACGCTGCTGCTCCTCCTGTCGCCGGTCTATCTCCTCGCGCTGCTCTCGGTCGGGCTGCTGGTCTCATCGCGCGCGAACTCGCAGATGGAAGCGATGCAGCGCGCGATGGGCATCATGCTCCCCTCGGTGCTGCTATCCGGCTACATCTTCCCGATCGCATCGCTGCCGCTCCCGCTGCGCGTCGTCTCGTACGTGCTGCCCGCGACGCACTTCATCAAGATCGCAAGAGGGATCGTCATTCGCGGCGCGACATTTTTCGACTTGTGGGAGCCGGTGGTCGCGCTGTTGGTGATCTCCGCGCTGCTCATCGCCGCGAGCGCGCGAGCGTTTCAGAAGACGGTGACGTAAATTTATCGACCATGTACGACCTGACACAAGTCGCCCTTCTCGCGCTGCGCGCGCTCACAGGACTCGTCTTTGTCTGGAGCGGTTTCGCGCACGCGCGCGATCCCGAAGGCAGCTCCAAAGACCTCGGCCTGCCGAAACCGATCGTGTTGCTGGTCGGCATCATCGAACTGCTGGCCGGACTCGGCATCGCCGGCGGCCTGCTCACGCGTCTATCGTGCGTCGGATTGATGATTACGATGCTCGGCGCCATGCATCGCAAAGCCTTCGTCTGGCACTCCGGCTTCTGGGGCAAGAACTCGCAAGGGTGGCACTACGACCTCGTGTTCTTCCTCATCTGCCTGCTCGTCTTCGCCACGAACGGCGGCGAGTGGACGATCGACCGCTTGCTCTTCGCCGAACGCGCCGCGCAGTCCTGGATTTTCTGACATGAACGTCAAAGAAGTCGTCCCCTTCCTGAGCATTTCCTCGATGGAACGGTCGATCCGTTTCTACATCGACGGCCTCGGCTTCGAGATGCGCAACAAGTGGGAGCCCGAAGGCAAACTCCGCTGGTGCTGGCTCACGCTCGGCGGCGCATCACTGATGCTGCAGGAGTTCACGAACGGACCTCCGCCCGTCCCCGGCGGCATCAACCTCACTTTCACGTGTGAGGACGCCATCGCGCTTTACCATCAATACCGCGCGCTCGGCGCCTCGGAACCCGAAGTCGGCAACGGGCTTTGGGTCACCCAAGTCACTGATCCCGACGGCTACAAGCTGTTCTTCGAAAGCCCGACGGATGTAGCCGAGGATACGAAGCTGTCGGAGATCGCGATCACCTAGCCTGCTTTTCTCCGCGCCCCCCGCGTCTCCGCGTGAAAAGAATCCCAAGACCTACGAAACCTTTCGTCATAATCTACGAATGACGTCGTATGTTGCTAACTACTTCGTTCCCGCTCGCGTCTTACGTCGCGGAGAAGGACTCCTGATGACCTATCGCTCACTCTTCGTCTCGTTGATGTTGCTCGCCCTCCCGCTTTTCGCGCAGACGCCGCCCCCGGTGCCGGTCGAGGGCTCGCGCACCTACGTTCCGGCCGACTTTGCGCAGTTCGCACCGCAGACGGCGCTGGACATGCTCAATCGCGTTCCCGGCTTTGCCATCAAGCAGGAGGAAGATGCGCGCGGTCTCGGCCAGGCCACCGGCAACGTCGTCATCAACGGCCAGCGGCTCTCCGGCAAATCGAACGACGTCGTCACGGAGCTCAGCCGCATCCCCGCGCGCAATGTCGAGCGGATCGAGATCGTCGACGGCGCCACGCTCAAAATCCCCGGGCTCTCGGGCCAGGTCGCGAACGTCATCGTCCGCTCCGGTGGAATCAGCGGCCAGTGGCAGTACCGGCCGGAGTTCCGCTCGTACTACACCGATCCGCTCCTCACGCGTTTCGACGTCTCCGTGAGCGGTACGAAAGGGCCGGTGCAGTACACGCTCGGCCTAGAGAACCGCGGCAACCGCAGCGGCGCAGGCGGCCCGACGTGGATCTACAGTCCAACCGGCTCTCTGATGGAGGAGCGGCGTGAGGAGTGGCACAGCAACGCGGAGCAGCCGAAGATTACCGGCCGCTTCGTCTACGACGGTCCGGGCGGTTCGAAGGGCAATCTCAACCTGCTTTATCACCGCCTCTCCTTCGACTATATCGAGACCGGTCTGCGCACACAGCTCGGCGATTTGCCGAGGAATCGCAAAGTGACGGAGGACCAGCACGGCGACAGCTACGAGATCGGCGGCGATTACGAGCTCGGCCTCGGCATCGGAAAGCTGAAGCTGATCGGCCTCTCGCGCGGCAACGCCTATCCCGATACGACCACCGTCGAGACGCGCTTCGGCAATCCTACGCTCCCGATCGTCGGCGATCGTTTCACGCAGAACGGCAAGGAGCGCGAGAGCATCGGCCGCGGCGAGTATCGCTGGAACAGTCGCGGCGCGGAGTGGCAGATCTCCGCCGAGGGGGCGTTCAACAGCCTGAATAGCACGTCGGGATTGTTCGAGCTGAACCCGAGCGGCGGCTTCGACGAGATTCCGCTGCCGGGCGGCACCGCACGCGTGCAGGAGGATCGGTACGAAGTGATCGGCAGCTACGGCCGGAAGCTCGCCACGAACCTGACCATGAAGCTGTCGGCGGGCGAGGAGTATTCGCAACTGGCGCAGGTTGGCGCCGGCGGCACCACGCGCACGTTTTACCGTCCGAAAGGCGAGTTGTCGGCGGCGTGGAAGTTCTCGCCGCGGACCGACATCAACGTCAAGCTCGCGCGCAAAGTCGGCCAGTTGAACTTCTTCGACTTCCTCGCCTCCGTTGACCTGGCCTCGAACATCGAAAAGTCCGCGAATCCCGATCTCGTGCCGGAGCAGAGCTGGGATTTCCAGGTTGAAGGCGTCCACAACCTCGGCAAGGTCGGTTCGACGACGCTCCGCCTCTACAGCCGCCTGATCGACGACATCATCGACTACGTTCCCATCGGCGCGGACGGCCAGTCGCCCGGCAATCTCGATCACGCCACGGTCTACGGCATCGAGTCGCGGAGCACGCTGAACCTCGACCAGTTCGGCTGGTACGGCGCGCGCCTCGACACCGACCTGCAACTGCAGAACAGCAAGGTGCGCGACCCGCTCACCGGACAGGAGCGCCACATCAGCAACAGTCTGCTCGGCGCCGGAAGCGTCGGCCTTCGGTACGACCGACCGAAATCGAATTGGGCGGCGGGCGCGGACGCGTCGTACGAGCTCGATGCTGACTACTACCGCCTGAGCGAACAGGGCCGCCAGTGGGAAGGACCGGTCTGGGGCGATCTGTACGTGGAGCACAAAAACGTGCGCGGCCTCACGGTCCGCGCCGGCCTGTACAACCTTTTCTCCGCCGACAGCCGGTGGAACCGCACGGTGTACACCGGCCGCCGCACCGGTCCGGTGGCGTTCGTCGAAGACCGCGAACGGCGGATCGGGCCGATCTACTCGTTCTCGGTGCGCGGCAAGTTCTGAAAGGCTATCTGACCGTTACCACTTGCACATTGCGGCCTTCGCCCTTCTGGCCGAATCCCGATCCGGCGTACGCCGAGTCGTCGCGCAGAACGACGAGACGATCGCCGACATGGGCAAACGTCCATGTCGAGCGATTGGTCATCGAGCCTTTGATGAACATGAATCCCGCGGTACCGCGCTGAATCCGCTCGGCGGCGATGGGAAGGTTGTCGTCGCCGAGCCAGACGGTCATCTGATCCTCGGTGAATTTCACGCTGAAGATGCTGGTGGCCTCGGGTGGCAGTTTCGGCGTCAGCTTCAGGACGACGAGACGCACCGAATGCCCGTCGCGCATCGTTCGCGTCTCGCTGACTTTCCTCGCCGTATCGATGAGGCGCAGAAACGGTCCCGCGAAATCGACGGCGTCCGCGATTTCCGTGGCCTCGGTGTCATTCACCGCCGCCCGCGTCGGCGTCTGCTTGCGCGGATCGGCCGTGTGCTCGCGCGACTCCCGTTCCGCGCGCTCCAGAATCGCCCGCGGAAAGGTGATGTGCAGCCCGGCATCGTCTTCGACGACGTCCATCGACGCCGTCCCCGTGAACTGCTGATTCGCGAAGCGACCTTCATTCTTCCGCGATTGCTGGACGTCGATGGAAACGTGAATCGGCCTCGTGGCACGAAGCTGCGAGACGGCAGCGCGCATGTCGGTGACGACATCCGCACGGGCAGTCAGCGAAAAGAGGAGCAAGGCAAGAGCGGCTAGGCGTCGCATGGTCGGAAAGTATGCGTTAAGCTTCCGCTCGTGACGCAAACCTTCACCGCAGTTTATGAGCCGGCGGAAGAGGGCGGCTACACCGCCTTCGTCGAAGAGGTCCCCGGCGCGATCTCGCAGGGCGAAACGCTCGAAGAGGCACGCGAGAATCTGAAAGAAGCGCTCGAGCTGATGCTGGAAGTGAATCGGGAGAGGGTGCTCGACGGCGTCGATGAGAGCCGCGTCGTTCGCGAGCCGATTGCAATCAACAGGTGATTCTTCACCGCGTCAATGGCGCCGCGATGTCCAGGTCCTGACAAATCCGCCGCAGCGTAGCCGTCTTGATTTCGACGTGACGTGGCACCGCCGCCGATCTGCCGTTCGCTGGATTCGTGTAGATGGTGTGGCCCGCACCTTCCCTGCGCACGTAGCAGTCGTGACGCCTGAGATGTTGTTCGAAATCGCGGCGCTTCATCCAGCGGGATTGTAGGGGCGATTTTCGAACCAGGCTTGAAGGACAGCATGCTGTCGTTCCCGGGGGCTTTTCTCGTATCTCGTTGGACGCGTTGTGTTTGCACGGAGCGACTGAAAAGTGAGATTTAGCTTGACACGCAATTGCGCTACAGCACGTACCGGCTCAAATCCTCGTCCTTCACCGTGTCCGCGAGAACTTGCTGCACGTACGCGGCGTCGATGGTGACGGTTTGCCCGTTCATCTCGCTGGCGTCGAACGACAGCTCGTCGAGCAGCCGCTCCAGGATCGTGTGCAGCCGCCGCGCACCGATGTTCTCCGTCTTCTCGTTCACCAGCGCCGCGTAGCGCGCCACCTCAGCGATCGCTTCGTCGGCGAAGGTGAGCGTCACGCCTTCGGTGGCCAGCAGCGCGGAGTACTGCATCGTCAGCGCGTTCTTCGGCTCGTGCAGGATGCGCACGAAATCATCCTCGGTCAGCGACTCGAGCTCGACGCGAATGGGGAAGCGGCCCTGCAGCTCGGGGATCAGGTCCGACGGCTTGGAAACGTGAAACGCGCCGGCGGCGATGAAGAGGATGTGGTCCGTCTTCACCATGCCGTACTTTGTGTTCACCGTCGTTCCCTCGACGATCGGCAGCAGGTCGCGCTGCACGCCTTCGCGCGAAACGTCCGGACCGTGCGACGCGTTCTGGCGGCCGGCGATCTTGTCGATCTCGTCGAGGAAAACGATGCCGCTCTGCTCGACGCGTTCGATCGCTTCGCGGGCCACGTTCTGCTGATCGACCAGCTTCTCCGCTTCCTCCTGCACGATGATCGGCCGCGCGTCGCCGATGCGCATCTTCTTGCGCTTCGACTTGCCGCCGAAGAGGCCGGGCAGCATGTCCTTCACGTTCACGCCCATCTCCTCGACGCCCTGCGCGGAGAAAATTTCGAACGACGGATAGCTCTGCTCCTTCACGTCGATCTCGACTTCGCGCTCATCGAGCCGCCCTTCATCGAGCCAGGCGCCGAGCTTCTCGCGCGTCTCGGTGGGCGGCGGTTCCTCGGACGGCGCGCCGACGAATGCCGGCCGCGCGGCGGGGCGGCGCGAATCGGGAAGAACCAGATCGAGGATCCGCTCGCGCGCATTGCGCTCGGCGGTCTCGCGATTCAGCCGCGTCTTCTCGTCCTTCACCAGCTTGACCGCGATCTCGGTCAGATCGCGCACGATCGATTCGACGTCGCGGCCGACGTAGCCGACCTCCGTGAATTTCGACGCTTCGATTTTCAGGAACGGCGAACGCGTCAGACGCGCCAGCCGCCGGGCGATCTCCGTCTTTCCGACGCCGGTCGGGCCGATCATGATGATGTTCTTCGGCGCGATCTCGTCGCGCAGCTCCGGCGGGAGTTGTTGCCTCCGCCAGCGATTGCGGAGCGCGATCGCCACGGCGCGCTTGGCAGCGTTCTGTCCGACGATGTAGGTGTCGAGCTCGCGCACGATTTCTTTCGGCGTCAGACGTTCGGAATGCGTTGCTTCGTCGATGCTGCCCGGGAGGTTGATGACCATGCGTCAGAGACTTTCCACCGTGATCTGATCGTTCGTGTAAATACAAATGCTCGCCGCGATGCGCAGCGCTTCCTCGGCGATGCTGGCCGCGTTCAACTGCGTGTGCTTCATCAGCGCGCGCGCCGCCGCCAGCGCGTACGGGCCGCCGGAACCGATGGCCAGAATGCCGTCGTCCGGCTGAATCAGATCGCCCGTGCCGGAGATCAGGTACGCGCGCTCGGCGTTCGCGACGATGAGAAAGGCCTGCAACTGGCGCAGGTACTTGTCCATGCGCCAGTCCTTCGCCAGCTCGACGACGGAGCGCTCCATGTTGCCGCGGTACTCCTCGAGCTTCGCCTCGAAGCGCGCAAAGAGCGCGAACGCGTCGGCCGCGGAGCCGGCGAAACCGGCCAGGATTTTGTCGTGATACAGACGCCGCACCTTTGCTGCGCCATGCTTCATGACGGTCGTGCCCACCGTCACCTGCCCGTCGCCCGCCATCGCCACCGCGCCATCGCGGCGAACGCAGAGCACCGTCGTTGCTCGAATGAGAGTTGATTCGTCCATCGGCCGGGATCGTATCGCACCGATCAGGCGACGATCCCAAAAAAGCAATGTTGAATGTTGAGTGTTGAATGTTCAATGTTGAATGAGCACGACGGTCTTCGTTGCATTCAACATTCAACATTCACCATTGAACATTCAACATTTGCTTTCTTGAGCGCTACCGCGGCATCTGATTCCCCGTGGCCGTGTCCTGCCCTTCGACCTCTCCCATCGGGACGCGCAACACCGGCACGAGGTCGAGGCGCATGCGGCCGAAATCGATGGTGACGATGAAGTTCTTCAGATAGTTCTCGCCGATGATGCCCGAAGTGTGCTCGTGCTCCGGGCTGCCGGCGTCGTACATCGGAATCGTTCGGAACGTGCCGGCCCAGCGGTCGATGCCGATTTCCACGTCGTCGACTTTATCGCCGTGCTTTTTCGCGCCTCCCAGTCCCTGCAGCGTGGCGTTGTGGACTTTGGTAAAGAGTTGCACCGGCAGCGAGCTCGTTTGCGCCGAGTTGAGAAACGTCACCTCGGAACCGGTGTCGAGGACGAAGACGAACCAACCCTTGCGATTGATCACGCCGCGCACGGTGGGGCGGAAGTGATCCCAGAAAAGATTCTGATCGGGCGCGGCTACGCGATCGGCGGCGGTGAGATGCGTGAACGTGGCCTGGTTGCGGCGGAAATCGAGCTCGATGCGCGTCTCCTTCAGCAGGTGCGCGCCGAGGAGAAACTCGATCGAAAACTCATTCTTGCCGGTCACGATGAACTTCATCTTGTCGTCCGGCATGATCGCTACCGGCACGTTCTCGATGATCATCTTCCCGATCTGCAGCGATTCGATCATTCCGAACTCGACCTGAATCGGCTCGCCGAGGAGACCGGCGAATGTGCCTTCGAAATTGCCGATCTTGCGGATGGGAACGGAGTCGGCGAATTTGCGCGAGACGATCGACATCACCGCGCCAGAATCGACGATGGCGATGACGTTCTTCGTTTTATTCACCGTCACTTCGATGCGCGGCACATCCGGCCGGCCGATCCGCAGCGGCACGCGCTCGGCGGCCGGTCCGCGGAAGCGGTACGTGTCGATATTCTTGAGGAGCTCGAGAAAGTCCATGTGCCACTTGCGCACGACCAGGCCGTGATCGGCGGCGACATGCGCCCAGTCCAAACTCGCCTCAAAGTTGTTGCGCATGTATTCGAGCTGCGAGAGCGTCCACGCGGTCTCCGCGTACGTGGTGCGGAACGGCTCGAGGTCGAGCGCCGCGCGCAGGTGACGGCGGGCCTCGTCGAAGCGGCCTGCAGCCATCTCCGCCGTGCCGAGGGAGAGCAGCTCATTCGCGCTGCGTTTGTTTTTCGCATCGACAGTCGATGCCTGCTCGACGGCGCGCACGTAATCGGACTTGCGCAGCATCGACGGCAGGTCGCTGCCGCGCTCGATCGATCCGGGCGAGAGCATCAGCGGCGAAATCGATACGTCCGAATAGAGCGCGCAGCCGGCGGCGAGGGCAGTGACGGCGATAAGGACTGAATGACGCATCGGGCTTCGAGCCATTGTACGGATCGCGCGCGCCGGCGCCGTCCCGGCGGCGTCAGCGCTCTGTGACGTTTGCGCGGACCAGGATGCCCAGCTCGCGAATCTGATACGCCAGCGCCTGGCGCGACATGTTCAGCGACGCCGCGGCGCGGTTCTGGTTGCCATTGGCTTGCAGCAGAGACTTTTCGATCAGATCGCGGCGGAAGCGCGTCACCGCGTCCTGATACGAACTGACACCGCCGCCGGCCCGGACGATGGCGCTGCGCATCCGTTCCGGCAGATGCTCGACGTCGATCGCCGCTGTCTCGCCCGCCAGCGCGTGCGCCGCGCGAATGGTGTTCTGCAGTTCGCGCACGTTGCCCGGCCAGCGATAGGAAACGAAAACGGATTCGGCGTCGGCGGTCAGCTTCGACGGTCCGCCGCGACTCTTCTCGTGTTCGCGCGCCAGGAAGTGCGAAGCGAGTAGCGGAATGTCGGGAGCGCGGTCGCGCAGCGGCGGCAGCGCGATCTCGATCCCGCCGATGCGGTAGTAGAGATCCTCGCGAAACTGGCCGGATTCGACGGCCGATTCGAGCTTGCGATTCGTAGCGCTGACGATGCGCACGTCCGCGGTGCGATTCACGGTATCGCCGACGCGGCGGAACTCGCCCTCCTGCAGAAATCGCAGCAGTTTCGCCTGCGCGGATAGCGGCATCTCGCCGATCTCGTCGAGAAAAAGCGTTCCGCCGTCAGTCGTCTCGATGAGTCCCGCGCGATCGCGGTCGGCGCCGGTGAAGGCGCCGCGGATGTGGCCAAACAGTTCGCTCTCGATCAGGTTCTCAGGCAGCGCCGCGCAATTCACGGCGGTAAACGGTTTGCCACGGCGCGGCGAGTGACGATGCACGGCGCGCGCGGCCAGCTCCTTGCCCGTGCCCGACTCGCCGAGGACGCAGACCGGAACGTCGCGGCGCGCCACGCGCGTGATGAGCGTGAAGATCTCGCGCATGGCCGGCGAGTCGCCGATGATGCCGTCGATAGCCTCGCTCTTCGCGGCCGTCACGCTCTCGTTCTGCTCGATGACGCGGCGCATGCGGTGGTGTTCCGCGCGCGTGCGGAAGAGAGCCGCCAGCGCATCGCGCGATTCCGCGGACCAGGCGTTGATGCCGTCGACGAACAGCAATTCGCGTTCGCTGCAGAGGATCCAGTCGTGTTTTCCGGCGACGGCGATCGTATCGAGCTCCACGCCCGACAGCGGCGCCGCCGATCCAATTTCCTGCCACTGGCCGAGCCGGTTGCGCGTGGCGAAACGCCAGGCAGTGGGAACGAAGTCGCGCGGCGTGAAGGGAAACTCGCGCAGCGCGGCATCACGCAGGAAACGCATTTCGATGGCCGATGCTGTGATCTCACGCCTCGGCAATTCGATCTTCATCTCCGCCGCGAGCGACTCCGCTCTGGCGGTATCGCCGCGTCCGAGGGCATCGCGAAAGTGCTTCAGTTTCTGCGAGCCGGTGCTCGTGTCGCCGAGATCGGCCACTCCGCCAGTGCGGCGGATGCGCATCGCGTCATGGCGCTTCGTAAGCTCGATATTTTCCGACCGTCCCGTCGATCGCAGCGGCGTGTCGCGCCCTTCGATCCAATCGATTTCGTCGAGGATCAAGGCCGCGGCCTCGCGAATCTGCGGCGAAAACGAATCGCTGCCGGCGATCGCTTGCGCGGAACGGACGGCATCGGCGAAACGGCCACGCGAGAAGTCGAGATGCGCGGCGATCATGTCCAGCTCGCGCAGACGTTTGTCGTCGCCGGTGCCGCGATAGAAATGGCGCAGGCGATGAAGCCGCTGCGCCGCATGCGTCCACTGGCCATCGTCGGCGGCGAGATAAGCGAGGATGAAAAGGATGCCGCCGCCGGCCCGATCGCCTTGCGTCTCCTCGACCAGCGCCAGAGTGCGTAGCGCTTCATCGCGCGCCGCCGCCCACACGCCAGCATTGAAGAGGATGTAGACCCGGTCGAGCGCGGCGTCGATGCGTTCGCTCTCGCAACGTGCCCGTTCGAGCGATTGCGCGGCATACGTTGCAGCTTCATCGAGGTCGTTCCGCGACGCGACGTAAGTGGCCAGTCGCGACGCGAGATAGTGCGCGGCCGGCGGCAGATCGTCGATCGGCTCGCGCAATTCAAACGCGAGCAACGCGCATTGATACGCGAGCTGCACGCGTTCCTCATTCGTCGAAGCGGCGCATTCCTCGAGCGCGGCGCGCATCTCGTCGTAACGCGAGTCGATGTAAAGCAGATCGGCGCGCAGGATGGACGCCTCGAATCTGCGCGCGGCGATGCGATTGAGGCGCGCCAGCGCAGGCGCGTAGTCGCCGGTGCGCCGCTCAATGCGCGCCAACAGCAACTCGTGCGCGTCGCCGGTCACGATCTGCGCGACCTCGCGCGCGTCGCGATAGCGGCCGGCGTCGATGAGCGCGGAGGCGAAAATCTCCGCCAGCTTCGGCGTCAGCGCGTGACGCGGCATCGTCCGCAGCACCGGCAGCGCGTCCTGCGGCGACGCGCGTTCGAGCATCGACGCGGCCGCTCGCGCATCGCCGGCATCGATTAGCAGCGAGGCCGACGCCGCGAAGTCTTCGGTCGTCTCCGCCAAAACGTCGGCCGCAACCCGGCAAAGCGTGGCCTGCGACGACGCCGGAATCAGCCGCGCCGCTGCCCGGCACACGCTGTCGGAGGCGAAGACGAGATGGCCGTCTTCAATCGACGTGATGCCGTCGACGACGAGATCCTCGACACCTTCGCCGAACATCAGTTGCTTGAAAAACGCGGCGGCGACGTCCAGCCGCGCGCGCGTGCCGAGGAGCGCGATGGCGGCGATGTAGGAACGAAGCGGCTCGCGCAGCGACGCCAGCGCGGCCACGTCGTCGTCGAACGGAAGCGTGCCGCTGTCGAGGAAGCGCGGAAAATCCTCCGACTCCACGAACGTCTCGAGTTGTGCGACGTGTATTGCCGCGTCACGCGCTGCGTTCAGCGACGGCGCGACGATGAAGTGCCGCGCGCCCGGCAAATCGACGTCACCTCGATCGGCGGCGATCCAGACTCCAGCCTCCGTCGCGGCGAGCATTTCCAGCACGCGTGACGAGGCGGCGTCGAACCGGTCGCGGTTGGTGATAGCAAAGATCAGCCGCTGCTTCGGCGCGCGCTCGACGATCGTTTCGACGATTTCGCTTTCACCGCGCTTCTCCAGCGGACCGGCAACGGCCGCGAGTGCGTTGATCGCGGAGTAGCGCTGCAGCGGCGAGGCATCGCGTCCAATCTCCAGCAACTGCTCGCCGCCGAGCGCCGCAGCGGCGCGAATGCTGTCGATCGCTTCGCCGCGAAAACTTCGCTCCGTACCGCGCAGGATGTCGTTCAGCGCGTCCGCGCCCGGCGACGAAACCTTGCCGCATGCCGCGCGCCGCATCCAGCGCAGATCGGCCGCCGCATCGCCGCGCAGCCGCGACTCGATCTCCAGGTAGACCGATTCCGCGCGTCCCCACGGCTGCCGCAACGATTCCAGCGGCGGCGCACCCGCCGCTTCCGCGAACTGCTGGATCACCGTCAACGCCGGCGGCGCTTCATCGATCTCACGGCGCGCAGCAACCCGCACGAGCCGGCAGTCGTTGCCGCGTTTCCGCACAACCGCCCACTCGGCCGGATCGTAATCCGAGTCCGAGAATCCGGCGAACTGCAGCAACGCCTGATGCGCCGCGAACTGCGCGACGAGCGACAGCCGGTCGCGCGCGCCAAGTTCGCCTGCCTCGGCGACCGGCGTGGCATCGAGCGAAATCTCCGCCGCGAATCCGTCGAACCACGGCAACGTTGAATGCCGCAGCGTGGCGATGAGTGCGCGATCCCATCCGAACACACGAAGATCGACCGCGATCGCCGACCGCGCGCGCCGGACTGTGCCGCGCATAGACATGTATAGAGGTGAGGATTGGCGGCAGCATTTCCCTACCCTCGGCCACAGCTAACCGGCCCCACGCCTCATCGTCCAACGCATCGGAGGACATCATGAAACGCTCCCTGTCGTTCGCCGTTCTGCTCGTTCTCGCCGCCGGTGTAGCGGAGGCGCGCGATTCGTACGTGCTGCATTTCGGCGCCGGAAATTCGACGACGATCAGCGGTTCGCTCGAGGATTTCAACGCCGTCAAAGGCACGCTCGCCGGCGACTATCTCTGGGTGCGCCGCGACGGCCGGCGTTACGTCATCACCGACCGCGCGAAACTGGCCGAGGCTTGGGACTACTTCGCGCCGGAACGCGAGTTGCGTCCGCAGCAGCGGGAAATCGAGCGCGAGACGCGCAAACTCGAACGCGAAAGCGAAGCGCTCGAAGACATGGACGACCGCATGCTAACGGCGCGCGAGCGCGACCGCCTCGACGAGCTGCACGCGCAGGAACGCGATCTCAGCCGCCGCGAGCAGGCACTCGACCAGCGCGAGGAAGAGCTGGATCGGATTGCCGAACGGAAACTGTGGTCACTCGTCGATCGTGCGATTCGCGACGGTGCGGCGCGTAGCGTGCGGTGACGGTTTACCGCTCGTCCGCGCTCGGTCCGTACAGCCCCGGCAGTGGGATGTCGTTGAGGCGCAAGTAGACCGTTAGCTGGGCGCGGTGGTGGATCAGGTGGTGAAGGACGAAGTTGCGGAGCAGGCGGAAGCGCGGCGCGGAGAGGATTTTGTTGCCGGCGGCGAGAAGCGTCCACTCAGCTTGGAGGAGATCGTCCGAGGCGGATTCGATTGAGGCGCGGGCGGACCTGGAGTTTTTCTCGAAATAGGCCAGCAGCTCCTCGGCCGATTTCTGTTCGGGAGCGCGCATCGGCGGCTGGCCGGGCGGCGCGATGTCGAAGGAGTCGTTGTCGATCATCAACGTTGCCCATGTCGGCAGATTGGCGACGTGCGTGGCAAGGCCGCCCATCTTCCATGACTTGCCATGCGGCGAATAATCGAATTTCTCCGTCGGGATGCGTTCGAGGACACGGCGGGTGTTGGTCATTTCCTGGTCGAAGTCGGGAAGATAGAGTTCGGCGAGGGTCATCATTTCGTCAGTCCCACTTTTCTAATGAGTGCAATGAATCGCGGATCCTTGCGCAGGGTATCGAGCGACGGATCGACGTTGAGCCAGACCGCCGACTCGGAGCGGTCGTTATAGACCTGCTCGAGATTTTTCATCGCTTCGTCGTTATTGCCGAGAGCAGCATAAATGCGAGCGAGGAAAAGGGGCAGCGTATAGGTGCCGGCAGCGCGAGCGCGTAATTCGTCCATTGCACGAAATGCCTCGTCGCGGTTGCCGGCACGGGCGTTGATCATGCCCCAGTTCGTAATGAGAAGCTGCGAATGTCCGCCGAGCTGCAATGCTTTCTGCATCAACGCCAGCGCCTCGGGGAGTTTATTTTTTCGATAATCGACCTGCGCCTCCAGATCGTAAACGTAAGGAAAGTTCGGATCGAGATCGAGCGTGTGTTTGGCCTGTTCGATCGCCTCTTCATCGTGGCCCGCGTAATAAAGCGTACGGCTGACGTCCCAGCTCGTCGGAACGGAAAGCGGATCGAGCTGTTCGGAGCGACGTTTTTCGGCGATCGCTTCGTCGAAACGGCCCATGGCTACCAGAAAGTCGCCGTACAGGCGATGCGCTTCCGCGTCATTGGCGTTCAGTGCGATGGCGCGGCGGGACTCGGCCTCTCCCTTTGCGAAATCCCAGTCGTACCAGGTTAGCGTCAGCGCCAGGCACGTGTGCGCGGGAGCGAGTGAATCGTCGAGAGCCAGAGCGCGTTCAGCGGCTTCACGCACACGAGGCATCGCCTCGCGCGGCGGCATGAAGAGATTCGACAGTGAAAAATACGCCGCTGCCAACCCGGCGTAAGCGAGGGCGTATGTCGGATCGCGCTCAATGGACTGATTGAAGTACCCGATTCCTTTACGGATCGCTTCTTCATCATTAAACTTCGTCGCAAAATAGCGCCCCTTGAGATAAAGCTGGAATGCTTCGTTGCTCTCCGGGCGACCACGGCTCAGCAATTTCCTCTGCTCGCCGGTGAGATGCGGCTGCAATTGTGACGAGATTTCGTCGGACAGATCCTTCTGCAGCGCCACGACGTCGGAGAGATTGCGGTCGTATTGCTGTCCCCACACCTGCGTCCCGCGTTTGACGTCGGTCAGCGATGCGCGAACGACGATGGTGTTGCCTCGCTGAAAGAGCCGGCCGGTGACTACGCCGCGAACGTGAAGATCGCGTCCGACAGCCAGAGGATCGATATTTTTGCCTTTGTAGCGGAACGCGGTGCTATGTGCGACGACTTGTAATTCCGGCAATTGCGATAGTGAATCGGTAATGCTGTCGGTCAGACCATCGCTGAGATATTCGCTGTTCGGGTTTCCTGAGGCATTGACGAACGGCAGCACGGCCACGCTGTCGATGCGGTCTGCGGACAGCGTATTCTTGATGATTGCGTAAGACGCCGCCGCAAGCAATGCCAGGAGCACGACCGCCATCAGGATGACGATTCGCCAATCGCGGAACGCGCTCGGCAGCGGAAAGCGGCGCGTGCCGATCGGAAACGTCATCTGCACCGTCTTCTGCTGTTCGAATCCCGGCTCAGAGAAATGGCGGTGCATTTCCAGCGAGCTGAGTTTGTTTTCGAATTCCAGCTCGCGGCGCAGCGTATGAAGATCGCTCAGGAGCTGGCGCGCTGAGGGGTAGCGGTTGTTGCGGTCTTTTTCGAGCAGCTTGAGGATGATGCGGTCGAGCTCCGGCGGAACGCTGCTCACGTAATGCGACGGAGCCTGCGGGATTTCATTGACGATGGCATTGGCGATGTCGATGAAATTGTCGCCGCGCACAGGCGGCTGGCCGGTGACCATCTCGTACATCACCGCGCCGAGGGCGTAGAGATCGGAGCGGTTGTCGGGCTGCTGGGCGCGAGCCTGTTCCGGAGAAATGTAGAGCAGAGTTCCCAGAACAGCGCCCGTCGAACTGTCTTGAAGGGCCGATTCCGGCTCGGCCAGTTTTGCGAGGCCGAAGTCGAGCACTTTCACGTAGCCGTCGGGGCGGACCATGATGTTTTCCGGCTTGATGTCGCGGTGGATGATGCCGGCGTCGTGCGCGGCGGCCAGCGCGCTGGCGACACCGATTGCGAAATCGAGCACCTCGCCGGCATTGAGCCGGCGCTTGGCCATCAGCTCGCGCAACGTTTCGCCTTCGATGTATTCGGTGGCGATGTAATGGACCGAATCGGCGTGACCGATCTCGTAAATCGTGATGATGTTTGGATGATTGAGCGCCGAGGCGGCGCGCGCTTCGCGCTGGAAACGGCGGACGCGTTCCTCGTCGCGTGTGAAGCGCGCGGGGAGAAGCTTCAGCGCCACTTTGCGGTTGAGAGTCTCGTCTTCGGCGAGATAAACCTCGCCCATGCCGCCTGCACCGATGAGGCGCCCTACGCGATAGCGCGAAATCGTACGCGGTTGCATGGATTGCTTCGAGCATAGCCCAAATTGCTGCCATAGAATTCGCCGCGTATGACCGCCGGAAAAAATGATGTCGAGCTCGCATCGGATGCGGCGCGTCTCGGTGCAGCCGTCCTGTTACAGCATTGGGAGCAACTCGGAAAAGAAGACGCCGATCTGAAGGCACGCAATGACTGGGTTTCGCGCGCGGACCGCGAGAGCGAAGCGGCCATCATCGCGCTGATCCGCGAACATTGTCCCAACGACGCAATCCTGGGCGAAGAAGGGGGGATGAGCTTCGAGGGCACGAGTGGCCGGACCTGGATCATCGATCCGCTCGACGGCACTTCGAATTACCTGCAGCATTTTCCGGTCTGGTCGATTTCGATCGGGTTGAAGACGGGCGCTGAGATCACGGCGGGCGTTATCTACGAGCCGCTGCGCGATCACTTTTTCACCGCCGAGCGCGGCGCGGGCGCGTTCCGCAACGGCGTTCGTATGCGCGTTTCGAATCAGGAAGGGATCGACAGCTCGTTCCTGGCCACCGGCTTTCCGTTTCGCGCGCAGCAGTTCGTGTCGGTGTACTGCGCGATTTTTCAGGAAGTGATCAGCGTGGCCAAGGGTGTGCGGCGGGCGGGATCGGCGGCGCTCGATCTCGCGTACACCGCGGCGGGCATCTTCGACGGCTTCTTCGAGCTGCACCTTTCTCCGTGGGACATCGCCGCCGGATCGCTGCTGGTCACCGAGGCGGGCGGCGTGTTCTCGGACTTCTCGGGCGGCGAGCGGTGGCTGCAGCGCGGCAACATCGTCGGCGCGCCGCCGGGCGTGCATCGCGATCTGATTGCGCTGCTCAGCCGTCATGTCAGTGAGGATCAACTCGATCGCCGCGCCATCAATCGCGCGCTCCCGTCGCAATGAAACTTCCGCGCAGTTTCTACTCCGACGACACCGTCACCGTCGCCCGCGCGCTCCTCGGCTGCGTGCTCTGGCGCCGCCTCGGCCGCGAGCTGCTGGCCGCGCGGCTCGTCGAAGTCGAGGCCTACCTCGGCGCGAACGATTCCGCTAGCCACGCGCGCCGCGGCCTTCGCAGCGCGCGCAACGAGTCGATGTATCTCGAGGGCGGCCACGCCTACGTCTACTTCACCTACGGCATGCACTGGTGCATGAACGTCGTCACGCAGGAGGCGGACATTGCCGAGGCCGTGCTGCTGCGCGCGGCCGAACCGGTGCGCGGAATCGAGACGATGCGCGAGAGGCGGCCGAAAGCGAAGCGCGACCGCGACCTGATGAACGGCCCGGGCAAGCTTTGTTCGGCGCTTGGAATCGGCAAGGAGCTGGACGGCGAGCCGCTCGACGGCAACACGCTCTGGCTCGCGCCGCGCGACGTCGACGTTGCCGAGGAAGACATCGCGGTCAGCCACCGCATCGGCGTCGAAAATTCGGGCGAGGCGGCGCGGTGGCCGCTGCGGTTTTACCTCCGAGGAAACGTCTACGTGAGCCGCTGAACCCGGCACGAGCCGTGCAGTTTTTCGGACCGAAATGTCCGCGATTGCGAGTCCTTCTGAGACCCTCGTCGACCCGGCGAGCCGCAAGTTTTACGTCGATTCGATGCAGCTCATGACGGACGGCGGCGTGCCCTTTCTCGTCGGCGGCGCGTACGCGTGGTCGCGCTACACCGGCATCGAGCGGCACACCAAGGACTTCGACGTCTTCATCCGCCGCGAAGATTTTCCGAAGGCGAAGAAAGTCTTCGAAGCGGCTGGCTATGAGTCGGAGCTCACGTTTCCGCACTGGCTGGGCAAAGCATTCAAGGGCGACGATTTCATCGATCTGATCTTCAGCGCCGGCAACGGCGTCGCGGTGGTGGACGAGCTGTGGTTCGACAAAGCGGTCGACGGCGTCGTCTTCGACGTCGAAGTGAAGCTCATTCCGGCCGAGGAGATGATCTGGTCGAAGGGGCTGATCATGGAGCGCGAGCGCTTCGATGGCGCCGACGTCGCGCACATCATCCACTCGGTCGGCGAATACCTCGACTGGCGCCGGCTCATCGACCGCTACGCGCATCTCTGGCGCGCTCTTTACGCGCACCTCGTGCTCTACGGTTTCATCTATCCGTTCAAGCGTTCGCAGGTGCCGGCGTGGGTGATGGACGAGCTGAATGCACGCATCGTCGATGAGACCCACCAGCCGGATACGAAAGAAAAAATCTGCTACGGCACGATCATCTCGCGCCAGCAATACCTGACCGACATCAACAAATGGGGCTACAAGGACGCGCGCCTCGAGCCGCTCGGAAACATGACCGCGCAGGACATCGCGCTCTGGACGAAGGGCATCGAGGTGGACGGAGCGAAATGAAAGAACACCTGCGCATCGCCGCGATCGCGGACATTCACGTCAAGAAGACCGGCCAGGCCAGCCTGCAGCCGCTGTTCACCGCCGCATCGGAAGAGGCGGACGTCCTCCTGCTCTGCGGCGATCTCACCGACTACGGTCAAATCGAAGAAGCGAAAATCCTGGCGAAGGACATCACGTCATTCCTTCGTATCCCATCGATCGGAGTCCTCGGCAATCACGATTTCGAATCGGGCAAAGCAGACGAGGTGGTGAAGATCCTCGCGGACGCCGGCGTGACGATGCTCGACGGGGCCGCGTGCGAGATCGAAGGCGTCGGCTTCGCCGGCATCAAGGGATTCGGCGGCGGTTTCGGACGGCGCCAGCTCAATGCCTGGGGCGAAGACATCATCAAGAAGTTCGTGCACGAAACGATCGAAGAGGCGCTCAAGCTGGAGATGGCGCTGGCGCGGCTGCGCACGCCGCAGAAGATCGCGGTGCTGCATTACGCGCCGATCCACGCCACGGTTGCCGGCGAGCCGCCCGAGATCAATGCGTTCCTCGGATCATCGCGGCTCGAAGAACCGATCGACCGCTATCGCTGCACCGCCGTTTTCCACGGCCACGCGCATCGCGGCTCGCTCGAAGGACGGACGAAGGGAAACGTGCCGGTCTACAACGTCGCCATGCCGCTGCTCGCGGCGAACTTCGAGGACCGCCAGCCGTTCCGCGTCATCGAAGTCCCCGTCGCAGAAGCCGCGATTGCCTGAAGGCGCAATACAATTCGCGCATGCAACACGCCGCATTTCCGGAAGGCATGACGCGGGACCGGCTCATCGACTGGTACCGCGATACGCGCCGAATCACGCACGAGCTGTTCACGATTCCGACGGCCGATGCGTACTACGAACGTCCGATCCGGCTGCGCAATCCGATCGTTTTTTACGAAGGGCACATCCCCGCCTTTGCGGTGAACACGCTGATCAAGCTGGCGTTGAAGCACGAAGGCATCGATCCGGAGTTCGAGACGCTGTTCGCGCGCGGCATCGATCCGGAAAGCGAGGATGCCGCGAAGCCGCCGACCGATTTCTGGCCGTCGCGCGATGCCGTCCTCGCGTACGGTCGCGATGCGGATGATCTGATCTTTCGCGCATTGTGCGACGGTCCGATCGACGACGGCGCGGTGCCGCAACGGCGCAACGCCGAGGCGGCGCTGGGGATCGTCGAGCACGAGCAGATGCATCAGGAAACGCTGCTGTATCTGTTTCATGAGCTGCCGTACGAGAAAAAGAATTCGATCGCGCCATTGCGGCGAAGCGGAGCAACGCCGGCGCGCGTCGTCAAAAAGGACATGGTGCGCATTCCTGCGGGCCTGGCCACGCTCGGCGGTTCGCGCGGCGACTTCGGATGGGACAACGAGTTCCCGCGCATGCGCATAAAAGTGCGGGAGTTTTCCATCGACCGGCATGACGTGACCAATGGCGACTATCTCGAATTCGTCGAGGCGACGAACGCGAATGCGCCGCACTTCTGGACGAAGCAGGACGGCGCGTGGCGTTGGCGCGGACTGTTCGAACTGCAGCCGCTGCCGCTCGATGCGCCGGTGTACGTCACGCACGATGAAGCGAGCGCGTACGCGGCGTGGCGCGGCAAACGGCTGCCGACCGAGGGCGAGTTTCACCGCGCCGCGTTCGGAACGCCGTCCGGCGAGGAGCAGCTTTTTCCGTGGGGCTCCACGCAGCCGAATCCGTCCCGCGGCAATTTCGGATTCTCGCATTGGGATCCGGTGGCGATCGGTTCGTATCCCGCGGGAGCGAGCGCGTGGGGAGTTCACGATCTCATCGGCAACGGCTGGGAGTGGACGTCGACGGTCTTCGACGGCTTTCCCGGCTTCGAGGCGATGCCGTCGTATCCGCTGTATTCGGCCGATTTCTTCGACGGCAAGCACTACGTGATGAAGGGCGCGTCGCCCGCGACGCCGCCCGAGCTGATCCGCCGCAGCTTCCGCAACTGGTTCCGGCCGTCGTATCCGTACGCCTACGCCACGTTCCGCTGCGCGCTGTCATCCTGAACCGCCGAAGCCCGAGCGCGCAGCGCGACGTGGCGGAGGACGGGGAAGGATCTCGAGCTTCACAAGCTGCGTTGAATCGCAGTGGTTTCAGCCCGAGTTGCGCATCTTGAGATCCTTCGCCGTCCTGCGGCGTTCCGCGCTTCGCGCTCCAACGCCTCCGGCGGTTCAGGATGACAGCTACGACGCTTCGCGGACTTGCAGATCCGTCGCTTCGCCGACCATCTCCACCGTCCCTTTGCGTTCGAGTTTTCCCCAGCCGGTGCGCATGCCGGAGACGGCGGTCTTGATCGACTTGAGGACGACCGCGTACATCAACTGGCGGTAGAGAAAACGCTGCCAGAAGAGCCAGACCAGAACTTTCGGATTCTCGCGATCGAGTTTGTAGGCGACCAGCGATCCGATCAGTTCCATCACGAAGAAAAACGCGTACATGAAACCGATGAGGTAGAGCGACGAGAGCGCGTTCGGCAGCGGCTGCCAGTCGCCCGCGAGACGGCCGCGCATCCAGGCGCGCAGGACGCCGCCGATCGACCAGAGAATCTGCACGTCGATCAGCGGCGACAGCACCTGGAACGCCACCTGGAAAAGCCAGAGCGTCGGCAGCATCACTCGGCCGAACCAGCCGTAGCGGCCGAGGGCGCGGCGATGCTTCCAAAGCGACTGCAGCGTTCCGAAAGCCCAGCGGAAACGTTGTTTGAAGAGCGCGCGGAAACTGTCCGGCGCTTCGGTGTAGCCGACGGCGCTCGACTCCGTCTCGATGCGCCAGCCGATACGCCGGATGCGCCACGTCAGATCCATATCCTCGGCCATCGTGTCGGTCGTGTAGCCGCCGGCCTGGAGAATGGCCTCGCGCCGCCACGCGCCGACGGCACCCGGCACCACGGTGACGGAATTGATGATCGCGTACGCGCGGCGATCGAGATTCTGGCTGGTCACGTACTCGATCGACTGCCAGTGCGTGAGCGGATTCATGCGATTGCCGACCTTCACGTTGCCGGCCACGGCGCCGACGATCGGATCGCGGAAATGGCGGACGAGCTTCTCGATCGTGTCCCTGGCGAAAACGGTATCGGCATCGAGTGCGATGATGATTTCGCCCTTCGCTACGGCAATGCCAAGGTTGAGCGCCGATGCTTTCCCGCCGTTGGCCTGCTCGAGGAGCGTGACCGCGTCGCCGAAATTCGCGCGCACTTCGTTTGCGGTGCCGTCGTGCGATCCATCATCGATGACGATGATCTCCAGCGGCTCGTACCCGTTCGCGAGCACGGCGCGGATCGTCCGCGCGATCACCGTCTCCTCGTTGTACGCCGCGATGACGACGCTCACCGCTGGACGAATCGACTCATCGAACGAGTGATGGCGCTCGCGCCACTTCGCGATCAGCGCCAGCGCCGTTACGAACAGGATGCGGGCCGTCCCGAGGACGATCGCGGAGACGAAGGCGATTCCGAGAAACAGCTCGAAGAGATAGATGACTTCGAACACGATGCGATCGTTCGCCGCCATCAGCGTGTCGGCCGGACTCACGGGAGGATTGACCTTGTCACGCGTCGATCCGATCAGCGTCGAAACGGGAACGAAGGTGTAGCCCTTGGCCCGCAGCTCGTTGACGAGCATCGGGATCAGGCGAACAGTTTCGGTCCGGTCGCCGCCGCCGTCGTGCAGCAGGATGCAACTGCCTTTCTCTCCCTCGAGCTGCTGGCGTACGGTTTCCATCATCTGTTCCGCGCCGCGATGCAGAATCTTGCCGTCGGGCAGACGCTCTTCCGTGTTCCAGTCCTGCGTGTCGATGAACTCGAGAACGGTGATGTAGTTGAGCTGCGACGCCAGCGCGACCGGCTTGACTTCCATCGCCGCGGTCGGCTCCGCGTCGGCGTTGTACGGCGGCCGGAACAGCAGAGTGGAACGGTGTAGAAGACTCTGAAACACACGCTGTGTGGCGTTGAGCTCGAGTCGCGCTTCCGCCGGCGGAATCACGCCGATGTTCGGATGCGTGAATGTGTGATTCCCGATCTCGTGTCCCTCGGCCCAGATGCGCTTCACCAGATTGGGATAGCGCTCCGCGTTCTGGCCGATCAGAAAGAACGTCGCCGGGACGTGCAGTTCCTTCAATTTATCGAGGATCTGCGCCGTGTACGGACTGGCCGGTCCGTCGTCGATGGTGAACGCCAGCATCTTCGGTTTGTAGCCGGTGCGGCTGATGACGTACGACGTTGGAAAGAGCGTGTAGTTTTCGTCGAGCACGAGTCCAGTCTGCGGATCGATCTCCAGCGAGCGCGAGCCCTTCGTCGGCAATCTGTCGACGTGCGCAATCTCGCCTTCTCCAATGAACTCCACGTCGTACGGATAGTCGGGTTCCTGCAGCGCGGCCATGTTCGGCGGCGCGTTGAGGTGATCGCGGTTGATGAACTTCCAGATCGATGGATCGGTGGAGCCGAGGACCCATATGGCCATCCCGCGAACGCCGTAATTCTCCGCGATCAGCCACTGGTTCGCCGCCGTGATGGCGTCGAGCATCCACACCTCGTGCTTCTTGCCGTCGTCGTCCTCATAAAGAAATGTCGGATTGAGAAACTCGGAATCGAAGTCGACGATGTCGGCCGGTTTTTCCTCCTGGCGGAAATCGTGCGCCGTAACGAGCGCGGCCTGATACGTCAGCGGCTCGGCCCATTCGCGCCCTTCCATCCAGTCGTACGAGTAGTTGGCTAGCCCAACGACGAGTTTGTCGCGCGGGATGCTCTGCACCGCACGCTGTACGACCTCGCGATACCAGCCGATCGAGGCGATCGGTCCGGGCGGACTATTCTCCGAGTGTTCGTCGTACGCCATCACGATGACGAAATCGCAGACCGAGGAGACCGCGCGCCAGTCGAGCGTGCCGCCGGGCGTGTTGCGGTCGTTTTTCGCTTCCAGATCGACGCTGACGAGCAACGGCTGTGGGGCCGCGCTGAACGCCTTCTTCATCCGTTGCAGAAAGGGGATGAGGCGCGGGTAATCGGCCGGTTCGAGATTCTCGAAGTCGACGTTGATCCCCTGAAAACGATTTTTGATGCACCAGCGCAGCAGCTCGCCGATCACGCGCTGCTGCAATGCCGGATCGTTGAGAAAAATATGGACGCGTTTCGCATCGAATTCGCCGGAGCCGTTCGACGAAATCTGGGCGTTGCTGAAAACGGGAACGACGTTGAGATTGTTGGCGCGCGCCAGCTTCAGCGCCTCGAGGTTGTGCGGCGTCAACGCCGGATCCCAATCGTGAAAATCGAGACCGTTCGCGTCGGAGCGAAGGTGGACCCAGACCGGAAGAAGATGCGTCATCCGGCTGGCGTTGGCGTCGAGCGAATGCAGTCCCGTTTCCTGCCAGGGCGCATAGAACGCGGCCACGATGCTGTGGCCGGTCTCGATGGGCCGCACCGGTCCTTTCGCCTCGCGCGCGAGCTGCTTCCGGTGATCGCTGCGAATGCTGGCCAGAAGGCGATCGCGATCCTTCTTCTGAAGGAACTGCACGCGTGCGGCGCGGTGCTGCGGGATTCGCAAGCCTCGCTTGATCGCCTCCGTGATGCCCGGAAACGGCTTCAGCAGCGGCGCGGTGAACAGGCTCACCAGCCAGACGCTCACCGTGACGACGGCCGCCAGCCCTAGCAACGTGCCCAGACGCTTGATCCACCACCAGCGGCGATGGGTCGGATCGAAAAATACGGCGCGGTCAGACATGGTTGCGAGTCGGGCGATGATACAGAACCCGCCGCTTGCGGAAGGCATTCTGCGCAACCCGAACGGCTTTACACCGTAAAGAGGTGCCATGAGTCAGACCGTCATCGAGGTTTCAGGCCTCAAAAAGCAGTACAAGTCGTCGGTCGGGCGCTCGCGGATCACCGCGCTGGACGGCATCGACTTCAGCGTTCGCGAAGGCGAGCTGTTCGGTCTTCTCGGCCCGAACGGCGCCGGCAAAACGACGGCCGTCAAGATCCTGCTCGACCTCACCCGCCCCACCGCCGGCGAAGCGCGCCTCAGCGGACTGCCGGCCGGCAATCCGGAGAGCCGGCGCCGCGTCGGCTACCTGCCCGAAGGACACAAAATCCCCGGCTATCTCACCGCGCGGCAGGCGCTGGGGATCTTCGGAAAGATGTCCGGGATGGACGACGCCGCGATCAAGAGCCGTTCGCTGGAACTGCTGGAAAAGCTGCGCATCGCGCAATGGATCGACGTCCGCGTCAAGAAGTATTCGAAAGGGATGACGCAGCGCCTCGGCATCGCCATCGCGCTGCTGCATTCGCCGCACGTGCTGCTGCTCGACGAGCCGACCGACGGCGTCGATCCGGTCGGCCGCCGCGAGATTCGCGACATCCTCCGCGCCGAGGCCGCCGCGAACGGAACGGCCATTCTGCTCAACTCGCATCTGCTGTCGGAGATCGAGCTGACCTGCGATCACGTGGCCGTCCTTCGCAGCGGCAAAGTCGCCGCGGCCGGAAGCATCGAAGAGCTGACGCGGCGCGCCACGCAATACAAACTCGTTCCGGCCGCGCCGGTCGATGACGTGCTGATCGGAGCATTTCGTGAAAGTGGCGCCGGCGTGCAGCGCGTCAACGGACACATGCTGCTCACCGTCGACGACGTCTCGCACCTCAACGCGCTGGTCGACAAGCTCCGCGCCAGCGGCGGCATGCTCACCGAGCTCTCGCCGGTGCGCTCGACGCTCGAAGACGTGTTCGTCGATCTCGTCCGCGCCGTCGATCCAGGCGGGCAATCGTCCGAAGGAGCGATGCTATGAAAGTCCTGATGGCGAACATCGAAGATGTGATGCGCGAAGCCGCCGCGCGCTGGACGCTCGTCGCCTACTTTTTCCTCTCCACGATTTTCATCCTGATCTTTGCCTCGGCCATCAACCTCGACATCGTCGACGGTGCGCTGGCCGGCGCGAAACTGTTCGGCAAGTCGGTCGAAGTCAGCGGCACGATGTCCATCGAGAAGCTGGTCATGGGCTTCGAGTCGGGCTTCTCCGGCATCCTCTACGTTCTCTGCACCTTCCTGGCGATCTTCGCCACGGCCCATCTCGTGCCGCGCATGCAGGAGAAGGGAACGATCGATCTCTACCTCTCGCGGCCGGTGTCGCGGATGAAGTTGATCCTGTCGCGCTACGTGGCGGGGCTGATCCTAGCCGGCAGCAACGTGCTTTACCTCATCGGCTCGATCTGGTTGATCGTGGCGTGGAAGACACACGTTTTCCATCCGCGCTTCTTCCTCGCCGGAGGAGTGATCCTCTTTCTGATCGCGGTTCTTCTCGCGTTCGCGTTCATGATCGGCGTCATCACGTCATCGACGGCCGTCTCGATCATGGCCACGTACGGCGTCTTCTTCTTCGGCCTGATGCTGGCCGGCCACGCGCGCATCGAAGCGGCATTGTCGAAGGAATGGCAGGCCGCGGCCATCCGGACGCTCTACTGGATCATGCCCAAGACCGCCGAGCTGGCGACCTCGGTGGTCGCATACGTGGGCGGGCCGCAACTGCAAAACGAAATTCTCAAAGTCACCGCGGCGCCGTTCTGGAGCACCGCGATCTTCGGCCTCGTTTGTCTCACCCTTGCTTCCTGGATGTTCCAACGAAAGGAGTTCTAAATGAAAAAGCAGTTCCTTGCAGTAGCGCTTCTGGCTCTGGCGCTCGCGCCGGCGGCATTCGCAAAAAACGACGCAATGTCGCTCATCCCAAACGACTCCGTCTCCGTCGGCGTGGTCCGTCTCGCGGACATGCGCAGCAGCCCGCTGTCGGCGGCGCTCTTCGCGCAGACGGCGCACATCAGCAATGACGACGATGCGGTGGCTTTCCTCCGCGACGCCGGCCTGCAGCCGACCAAGGACGTCGACGTGGTCGTCTTCGCGACTTCCCCTCGCACGAACCTCGGCAGCGAGGCCGATTTTCTCATCGCGGCCGACGGCCGCTTCAACGTCGACCGCCTGACGAGTGCGCTCGTCAAGCGCGGCGCGATCAAGAAGACCTCGGCGCACGGCACCTACTTCCGGATGCCGGAGAAGAGCGGCGAGACGCATCAGGGCGTCGTCGCGTTTCCTGACGCTCACCTCGCGCTGATCGGCACCGAGGCAGCCGTGCTCGAAGCGCTGGCCAGCCGCGCCGCCGGCGGAACTTCGTTCGCAACCGCGAGCGGCCTCGGACGCGACATGGCGCGCGTCGACGCGCACGCCACGGCCTTCATCCTCGTCGACGTTCCGCGCGCGCAGCGCATCACCGGCACGCCGAAGCTCGGCGGCAACGGACAGGCGCTCGGCGCCGCGCTGAAGAATGTGTCGACGGTCGCGCTTTGGGCCACCGACAGCGGCGACTCGCTCAAGCTGAACGCGATCGGCCTCTCCAGCGACTCCGAGACGCTCGGCCTTGTCGAAGACACGCTCCGCGGCGCGCTCTCCGCGATGCGCCTGGCGGTTCAGGAGAAGTCGCCGGAGCTCGTCTCCGTCCTGCGCAAATTCTCCGTCTCCCGCACCGACAGCTCGGTCTCGATCTCCGGCAGCGTCCCCGCCGAAACGTTCAAGACGTGGGTGGCAAAGTCGCAGCAGCATTCGGACTCGCGGTAGGTTCCGAGTCGCAAACGTCGCAAAATGAAAACGCCCCGCGGCTTGCGGGGCGTTTTCGCTTGCGGCGAAAACCGAATCAGCGCTTCTTGGCGCGCTTGGTGTTGACGGCTTCGCGCAGATCCTTTCCGGCCTTGAAACGAACGTTCTTCGACGCCGGAATGGTGATCTTTTCGTTCGTGCGCGGGTTGCGGCCCTCGCGCGCCTTGCGCTGCGACACCGCAAAGCTGCCGAGGCCCGGAATGGCGCAGCGCTCGCCGCTCTGACACGTGCTGGAAATGTAGCCTACGAACGCGTCGAACGCGGCCGCTGCTTCCTTCTTCGAAATGCCCGCCTGTTCGGCGATTTCATTGATGACGTCACCCTTGCCTGCCATAGCCGATCTCCTCCTCCTGAGATGCGAAAAACCGTGATGTTTTCTAGGTTTTCGGCAATCTATGAGAACGATGGTGGTTTGTCAACGGAGTTTCCCGGCGCGTTTTTTACTTGCGCGCGCGCTGCATTTTCGAACCCGTTCCGGCGCAAAAAACGAAGCCGGTCGAGATACCCGCGAACGACGGAGACCACCTGCGCGTGGCTCCACGAAAACGGCGAAACGGAGAGCGGCGCGCCGCTGTACGGATGCACCTGTTCCGGCAGCACGAGCGACGGCCGCGCCTTCGCACGCGCCCATCGCAAAAGGTCGAGCGCCGATTGAAGCTCGGCCACCGAGGTGGCGCGGGCGACCGAGTGCTCGGCCAGCCAGAGCGTGCAGATCAACCACGGATTTCCCGGCGTCGAATCGTCGTCGCCTACGTTTCGCTGGTAGCGGTCGTTTGCGTACCGTGCAACGCCGCCGATTTCGGTCTGCACCCACAACGTCTCGCGAATCGCGCGCATCGTCCCATCGACCATGGCCGTGTCGGCCGCGAACGCGCCGAGGAAGAAGGTGGCGAACGTCGAGGCGTCGACGGTGCGGTCGAGCTCCGGCGCGTCGTCGGCCAACGTCAGTCCGCGCGCGAATCGCGACTCATCCTCCAGCCAAAGATGCCGCACCATCGCGTCGCGGATTTCGCCGGCGACTTTCAGGTAATGGCTGCGGCGTTCCTGCTCGTTGAAGAGGTTCGCCAGATCGGCAGCCGCCGTCAGCGCCGCGCAAACGGCGGACGCGGTGAAGGTGAAGACGCCCTGCCGCTCCTCCCACATGTCGAACGACGGCAGCGGCAGTTGCGTTTTCGGATCGCGATAGCGGGCCATGAAGTCAGCCGGCTGCACGACCAGCCGCCGGTAGACACTGCGGATGAACTCGAGATCGCGCGTGCGGTCGTAGTGCCGCGCCAGGAGCCACAGCACGAGCGCCGTCGAATCCTCCTGGATCGGCAACTGCTTTTTGCCGTTGCGCACCCACGGATTCCACGACGACGCCAGCGAACCGTCCGGCGCGTACTTGTGCAAAAAGTAACCATCGTTACTAATCGTGTCGTGCGCAAACTGCAGAAAACGGCGCGCGATCTGATGGAATCCGGCGCGATCCATGGCGTCGGCGACGAACGCGCCGTCGCGCGGCCAGACGTATGCGTAGTGATCGTTGTGGCCCCACTCGATGTCGGAATCGGCCGCCGCCACGATGCCGCCCTGATGATCGCAATGCGTCTGCACGACCAGCAGCGACCGGCGATACAGATCGAGAATCTCTTCGGGCAGATCGCTGAGATCCTCGCCCGATTTGTTGACCCACGTGTACCAGAGCGAGGCCGTGCGGGCGATGATGCGCGCCGGCGTTTCGCTGATGACGAAGTCGTTGAGCTTGCGCACGTCGCCGTAACGTCCGCCGGCGCAGATCCAGTAGTACGCGGTGTGACTTCCGAGCGGCTCCAGCTCGATTGACAACGCGACGGTCGAGTCGACCGCGCCCTGCTGGATGGCATTCATCGATAGCTCGCCATCCTCGGCATCGCGCCAGGTGCCTTCGCTGTCGCCAATGCCCGCGCGTCCGCATGAATATTCAGCGATGCCGTTGTCGCGCTCCGTGGCGCCGCTGACGAGAAAGTAGCGCTTCGCTTTGTAGTGAATGACGCTGCGCGAGTCGGGATCGAACATCGCCGTGTCGGCGTTCGGACTGCCGTAAAGCTCGAAGCCGTGGTGAAAGAAGAGTTTCACGCGCCGCGCTTCGCTGCGCGTATTGCGCACCACGATCTTGCGCACGTAAACGTTGCATTCGGAATCGACGGCGTCGTAGCAGCGCAGGCGGATGCCGAGGGTGTCGTTGACGCAGGTGACGTCGGTGACGCTCGTCTCGCGCAGATACGTCAGCGTGCGATGCCACGCATCATCCTCGACCCAGGAAAACACGCCGTCCGCGGAGACGCCGAAACGGAAGCGCTCGCCGGCGTGATTCTCGAGACCGACATGCGGAAAGTAAAAGTCCGCCAGCCGGTATGCGGCGTCAAATCCGAGGACGAGTGAACCGTTGCCGATGAGGAGGTCGCGAGCCAATGGGACGCGAAGTTTAACGCGTGCGTTCCTTCGTGACCTCCGCTCGCGTCATCGCCAGCCCCGGCCACTTTTGTAAGCGATTACTTGGAAAAGGAACGCGCTTTGCACGAATCGCAAAGGAAGGAGAGTTGTGATGGAAGCACGTGCAAAGTTGTTCGGTCATCCCATTCACCAGATGCTGATCGTTTTCCCGTTGGGTGTGCTCGGCATGGCCCTGTTCTTCGACCTCATCGCCATCGGTACGAACCGGCCGGCACTTCTCCAGGCGTCCTTCTACATGATCGCGGCCGGAATCATCGCCGGCCTCCTCGCGGCGGTGTTCGGTCTCATCGATTTCCTCGGCATCCCAGGCGGCACCCGCGCCAAGCGGATCGGCGCGTTGCACGGCATCGGCAACGTGGTCGTCGTCGGACTGTTCGCCGTCAGTTGGTGGCTGCGCCGTGGAGATCCGAGTGCGCCAGGCACTCTTCCGATCGTCCTCGCCGCGGTCGCCGTCGGAATCGCGCTCGTCACCGGCTGGCTCGGCGGCGAACTGGTCGACCGCCTCGGCGTCGGCGTCGACGACGGCGCGAATGTCAATGCGCCCAGCTCTCTGTCAGGGCCCGTCGGCGGACGTCAAGCGACGCGCTAACGACGACGCTCGAGGACGTGCGCGGTGAACCCATCCGTGCCCGCCTCGGGGGTCAGCCGCAGCACGCCGTTCTCCACCCATCGCGCCACATTCGCGTTGACGAATTTCGAGGCATAGGCGCGGACGAAGTCGCTGCGCGTGCGAAGGACGTCCTCGACCACAGCGTCGTTCTCCTCGGGTTCCAGCGAGCAGGTCGAATAGACGACGGTGGCCGCCGCGAGATCGAGCGCCGAGGCAAGAAGCTGTTTCTGCAGCGCGGCGAACGACGGCAAATCGTCTTCGCGCAGCCGCCACTTGATCTCCGGATTCTTGCGGATGGTGCCGGTGGCGCTGCACGGCGCGTCGAGCAGGACCACTTGAAATTGCCGCGCGAACGGCGGCTGCCGTCCGTCGCTGACGACGATCGCGCCGGATTGTCCGATCAACGGCCGCAGCCTCGAGATGGAAACGTCGTTGCTGACGACGCGCGCACCGCGAGCACGCATCACCAGCGATTTGCCGCCCGGCGCGGCTGCGAGATCGACAACGTCATTACCCGCCGCGGCGGCGATGTCCGCAATCACGGCGCTCCCTTCATCGAGCGCGAGTCCGTCGACGCCGACGCTCGATCCGGTCAGTTTCCACATTCCTGGAACGAGCTCGGATGGCGTTGCATCCGGCGGCGGCGAATCGGTCATGGCGTCTGGATACGACAACTCCTGATTGGCCTCGGCGATCTTCGCCGCGCGGCCGGCTCCGTAGAAACGTGTCCAGCGATCGATCAGCCATTGGGGATGTGCGGTGCGCGTGGCGACGTCCACCGGCTCCGGCGCGCTCTTCGAAATCTTGCGCAAGACCGCGTTGACGAATCCGCGCGCGCGCAACGGCACGAGCGCGACGGTCTCGCCGACCGCCGCGTGCGGCGCGACGCGCATGAACAGCAGTTGCAGCGCGCCGAGGCGGAGGATGTCGCGGATCTCCGGCTCGATGGCGCCTTTGGCGAATGCATCGATCGCGAAGTCGAGCCGCGAACGCCAGCGAAGAACGCCGAGGACAAGCGTACGCACGAATCCGGATTCGTTGATCAGCAGCAACGATGCGTACGCCGACTCGCGCTCGATGCGGCGCAGAAGTTCGAGTGCGCACCGGCGCTCGCTCATAGCCGGCTCAAACCGCGCAGGACGTCCGCGGCCGCCGCCTTCGGCTTGCCGGGACGCTGCACGGTGATCAGGCGCAGCGCGCCGTCGCCGGTGGCGACGATGACGCCGTCGTGGCTCGCGCTGAGGATCGTTCCCGGCGTGCCGTGGCCACTCGCGGGCGCGACGTCGATCAGTTTCAGATCGCCTGCGAAAATGCCCGGCCACGGATCGAAGGCGCGGAACTTGTTGTAGATCGTCGCGGTCGCATCGCTCCAGCCGATCGCCCCTTCGCTCTTCTCGATTTTCGGCGCGTAGGTCGCGGCGGCGTGATCCTGCGGCGTGCCTTCCGGCATTGTCTCGAGCACGCGCAGCAATGCCTCGGCGCCGATTCTCGACAAGCGCGATGCGAGCGATGGCGTCCGTTCGACGGGGCCGATCTCCGTCGTTTCGATGGCCAGCATCGCACCGTGATCGAGCTCTTCGTCGACGCGCATGATCGTGACGCCGGTCGTCGTTTCGCCGTGCTCGATCGCTCGCTGAATCGGCGCCGCGCCGCGGTACTTCGGGAGAATCGAGGCGTGGACGTTGATGAAGCCGTGCGCGGGAATCGTCAGCAGACTGGCCGGCAGGATCTTTCCGTACGCGACGACGATCCCTGCGTCCGGTTTCAGCGCGGCGATCGAGGCGAGGAATTCGTCGTTGCGAATGCGCGGCGGCTGCGCGAGCGGCAATCCCATCGCGCGCGCTTTCACCGCCACGGCCGGCGCCTGCATCTTCATCCCGCGGCCGGCCGGCTTGTCCGGCTGCGCCACGACCAGCGCGATCTCGTGCTCGCGCGCGAGCGCTTCGAGCGTAGGGACAGCGAATTCGGGGTGCCGAAGAAGACCAGGCGCAAGGTGCGCGATTGTAAAGGCGTTATCACCACGGAGGCACAGAGGACACAGAGAGACCTCTGTGATCTCTGTGTCTCTGTGGTTCAAATCAAGTGTGCGTCGTCGTCGTGGGCGCCTGATTACCGAGCTTTTCGTTCGGCGCCGTGCCCGACGCCGGCTGTTTCGTGATGTTGATCCCCTCGGCGCCTTTGCTCGGCTCCGGGGCGGGGCCGCGCATGCCGTTCGCGGTCGGCGTTTGCGCGGACGACGTCGGCGGATGCCGCATCGCCGGCGGCGCGTTCTGGTAATCACGCGGCGGCTTCTCGCCGCGGCAGGCGCTCAACAGCAGCAGGACGGAGGCGGCAATGGTCGTGATGCGCATCGCTACGGATGAGGTTCAAGGAAGGTGCCATACAATCGCCCGCATGCGAAAAATCATGCTGGTTGCGACCGTCATCGCCGCATTTGCGCTCCCCGCCGCGGCCCAGATCAGCGAGGGCGATCTGCATTGGAACGCGCGTGCCGAGGGGCATGTGGGCGGGCGCGCGAAAGCGGCGCAGATCGATGCCGCCATCGCCGCGTATCAGAAGGCAGTTTCGCAGGATCCAAACAATCTCGAAGCGCGCTGGAAGCTGCTGCGCGCGATGCGATTCAAAGGCGCGTACGTCGCGCAGACGGTCGACGAGAAGAAGAACGTTTACGGCGCTGCGAAGACAGCCGGCGAGAGTGCGTTCGCGGTCATCAATCGGCTGTTGGCAGCGAAAGGCGTCAAATCAAACGCCGCGGAAAAGCAGACCGCCGATGCGGCGCGCGCGATCCCCGGCGCGGGCGAAGTCTTCTTCTGGGATTCGGTGAATTGGGGCGAGTGGGCGCTGGCGTACGGCAAGATGGCCGCGGTGCGCCAGGGCGCGGCCGATCGCATTCGGAGAGAAGCCACCATCGCCATGCTCACCAATCCGAAGATGGACGGCGGCGGTCCGCAACGCGTCCTGGGACGCCTTCACGACATGACGCCGCACGTGCCGTTCCTCACCGGTTGGGCATCGAGCGATGAGGCCGTTCGGTTCCTTCGGGAGTCGTACAAGCTCGACCCGACGAACAAGATCACGCGCGTTTTTCTCGCGGACGCGCTGGTGTCGAACAGCAGCAAGAACGCGCCCGAAGCGATCCGCATCCTGCAGGACGTGATCAATTCACCGAACGATCCGGCCTACGAGGTTGAGAGCGCGAAGGCGCAAGAGGATGCGAAGGCGATGCTGCACTAGCGCGCGATTGCCGGCAGGAACTGTGAGTCGCCGACGTCGTTGACGATGCTGACGTAGGCGACGCCGGTGCCGGCGGTCATGGTCACGTGCACGGCGGTCGTTTCGTCGATCGACACGCCGAGGGTTTTCTCGATGTCGGCGATCATCCGTGACGCGTCTTCGCCGAGGCCGTCTTCGAACGGTTTGCCGATCTGCTGGCCGGTGCGCGTGCGAACGGTGATGCGAAAGGTACCCGGGATCTTTCCGACGTTGACGATGCCGAGGTTGACGCGGCGTTGCGTGCCGCCGGGGATGCCGACGATGGTGAGGTCGGCGTTGTCGGTGCCGGCGGTGGCGGAGTCGCGCATCGACAGCGGCGCGTCGACGGAGCCTCGCGCGCCGCGCGCGGCGTCGTAAGTCTTGAGCAATGCGACCGGCGCGGTCTTGCCGCGGTATTCGATCCAGAGCACGCCGCTCCCCTCGGGTGCGCCGAAGAGCGACTTGACGACGTCCTCCCAACGCAGGCTCTGCCCGCCGAGGATGGTGACGGCGCGGTCGATGCGGACGTCGCCCGCGACGTAGCGCAGGCCGAGCGGCATGCGCTCTTTGAGCGGATTGTGCACGGTGAGATCGCTCTGCCAGTGCGCGCCGTTCGCGCCGGGAAGGCTGCCGGCCGAGGGGAAGACGACGCGCGAACGCTCGCCGATCGCGCCGAGTTCTTCGAGTGTGGGGATGCGGATGCGCGCGAGGTAGCCGTTGAGATTCAGCGACGTGGCGTCGGTACGGCGTCGCCAGATTTCGACGCCGCGGGTCGACCGCGCGTAGGTGTAGTGATCGTCGATGTACGCGGCCACCGCCTGCGCGCGGATGGAGTTGTCGATGCCGTCGAAGACGTCGAACTCCTGCGGCGAACGGCGGATCACCAACGTTGGTTTTGCGCGCTCGAGCGAACGGATCGTTTCGATCTGGTACGCGCGCGGCGAGAGGATCGGCACCTGGTAGAAGCGCGTCGGATTCGGCCGCTCGCAAAAAAAATAAAGTGCCGGTTGGTTGGAAAAATCGAAGATCGGCTCGTTCGGCTTGCTCAATTCATCGACGGCGCTCTTCACCCCTTCCACGCGTCCGCGAATCTCCTCGGCGGCCGGATCGATCCATCCGATGCGGCTCACGCGGCCGAGGTAGTGCGTCATGTCGTCGAGGCGAAGATTGGCGATGTCGGGAACCCACAGCATCACCGCCAGCAGCGGCACGACGATGGCCGTGGCGAGGATGACGAAGGCCTGTTCGGCGCGGTCGCGCGTGCGCCAGAGGTGCGCGGTGGCGCGGCCGAGGAGCACGAGCAGGATCAGGATCATCGGGCCGATCAGGAACGCGGAAAAGTACTGATGCGGGAAGTCGGCGCGGCCGAGCGCGCTGCGCTGCGTGAGGATGGCGAAGGCGGTGAGGACGGCCAGCGAGACGTCGAGCGCATCGCTGCGGCGCGTGACGGCGCGCTGCACGAGCACGATCAGCGCGATGCCGATCACGAGCGGATTGAGGATGAACCGGAAGTGCTCGAAGAGGAAGAAGTCCGCCAGCGTGTGCAGATTGAGATTGCTGCGGAACGTCGTCGTCATGTCCGGAAACGGCAATGACCAGACGGCGTCGATGATGCGCGGGATGGCCACGAACGACGTTTCGAAAAACGCTCCGATCGCGCCGCGAACGCCGAGGTAGATCAGGAATGGAGTCGCGCCAACGGCGATGCCGGCCAGGAACGCGATCAGCGGCGCGATGACCGTCTTCGCGCGGCGCGCCAGGAAGCTTGATCCGATCAGCGCGAGGACTCCGCCGCCGGCGGAGTAGAGGCCGATGTCGAGGCTGTAGAAAATCGTCACGCCCGCGGCGATGCCGCTGAAGAGCGCGAGACCTTTCGAATTGCGGCGGAGCGCACCGATGAGCAGCGCGATCGAGACGATTTCGAGCAGCGCGCGCTCGTTGTCGACCGTCGTCACCGCGCCGAGGAGGATCGACAGCATGGCCAGCGGGATAGAGTCGAAGATGACCATGCCGAGGTACCAGAGCATGGCCACGGCCACGGAGCCGAGGACGACCGGGCGAAGGAGGACGACGTTCACGTCGCGTCCGAAAAGCTGCATGAGCCAGGTGTCGAGCAGGCCGTCTTCAAGCAGGCCGTGCAACACGAAGACGTCGCGGAACGGCACTTTTCCGCGGAGCAGATCCGAGGCCGGCCCGAGCGACTCGCCGCGGTGGAAGAGGTCGATCCATTGCGTCAGTGAGGCCGTCGACGCGTAGCTGATGCAGAAGAGCAGGAACGGCAGGATGGCGAAGGCGATGAGGTTGCGGACGTGGCGGCCGTCGATCGCGTCGTGCTTCATCAGCATCAACGGAAGCGCGATCAGCATCATCACCACCACGATGGAGATGGCCGTGCTGCCGGGAACGAACAGGATGGCCAGCGGCGGCAGGATGACCAGCGGCAGCGCGGCGATGGCGATCCGCTGCAATGCTGCCTCGGTTGTCAGATCAGACGTGAATGCGGCGATGCGCGCCACGAGCAGAAAGGCCAGCCAGAAGAGCGCGATGAAAAAGGCGATGAAGGCGATCTCGAGAAACAGCGTCGGGATGTGGGCGATGCGTTTGCCGACGGCGATGTAGCGAAAGAGGATCCACGCCAGCGCTTCGACGGCGATGAGCGCGTGGAACGGCTGCATTTCCGCCACGAACAATCGCCGCACCCACATCCGCCGCTGCCACGTGATCACCGCGCGCGGCAGAAGCTGCGAGATGGCCACCGGGATCAGCACCGGCCAGGCGGGCTTGAACGTGGTCAGGTAAAGAAACGGCGCGAGAAAGAAGGGCGCGACGAAGAGGAGCGAGACGAGGTTGCGGACGCCATCGCCATTCCCGGCGTTTCTCAATCGCGCATTCTCGCGAGCGCCGAGGCGGAACAGAGGGATCGTCGCCGCGGGCGTGATGAGAAAGAAAAGCAGCACGGTGAGGTAGTCGCGCACCTTCGACGCGTTCTCGACGGTGACGCGCCCGACGGCGACATGCGGCGTCGGCGGAACGCCGCGCAGCAGCAGCGTGGCCGCGAGAAAGAGTCCCGCCGCGAAGCAGAACGCCGCCAGCCACAGGAGCGCGCGGATGACGCCCGCCGCGAGGTCGCTTCGCTCCTGCTCGATCACGCGCGGGAGTATAGGGGAGGGTAGGGAGTGGGAGCGCTGGCCTGGTTAGCAACATCAGGCGCTGCACCTTGCCAAAGCACAGACAAGAGTGTCTGTGCCACACAATCCTGCGTTGCTTGCGAAAGATGCTTTTACCGGCACAGCCGGTGTGGCACAGACACTCTTGTCTGTGCTGCTGATGCTCGGGACGCATGTGGCTACGCGGCTCCGGCGGCTCTGAATGACAGCGCGGCATGCGTCGTGAACCTCGCGCTGTCGTGGCAGAGACGGAGTCGCCTCACCTTTTTCCGCGGGCGCGGGTGCGGCATCGCATTTTTGGAGGGCTCAACGAGCGGCAGGAACACATCTTCACGTGGATCGCCGTCGTAGTCGTGCTGCTCTACGTCACCGGATGGATCGGCGCGATCCATAGCGCATACGAGGATCAGCGCGAGATGGAGCGCGTGGCCAGAGAAGCAGGAGTGAAGCTGCCTCCTCCTCCGCCGGCGCCGCCGATCGCGACGCAGATCTTTCATCCGGACGCGCCCACCACCGCCTACATCGACGACGCCATGCTCGGCTTCCTCAATCCGCTTCGCGGCCACAGCGGGAAGGTCTACTTCACCACCGTCACGCCCGGCGCGCCGATCGCGTCGGGAGCGCCGGGCGGCGCGAAAGTGGTGCTGACGGAAGGCACCGACAAAGTGGCATCCGACTTCACCGCGCCCGCGCAGCCGGGCGTCTACAAGATGGCCGTGCAGATCGATCAGGCCATGCGCCAGCTCGACAACTTCAACGTCATCACGCTCGTCCCCTTTTCCGAAAAACGCGCCGGCCACATCGGCACGTACTTCCTCGGCAGCTGGCCATTCGAGCGCGGCGGGACGCCGAAGACGCCGGCTTATGCGAATCCGTCCGGCTTCATCGAGGTGACGCAGCAGAACGTCGACACGCCGATCTCCGCGCACTTCAAGCTGCGCGATTTCCTGACGAAGGATCAGCCGAATGTCTGGCCGAAGTATCTGCTGCTGAATCCGAAGCTGCTCGACAAACTGGAGTTGACGATTCAGGAGCTGGAGGCGATGGGACATCCCGTCCGCCACTACCAGATCATGAGCGGTTTCCGCACGCCGGAGTACAACCACGGCGGCGGCAATACGCAAGGCCGCGCGAACCTCAGCCGGCACATGTACGGCGATGCCTCGGACACGTTCGTCGACAACGACGGCAACGGGATGATGGACGACCTCAACGGCGATCATCGCGTCGATGTGCGCGACGCCGAGGTCATCCAGGCGGCGGTGGAACGAGTGGAGAGAAAGAATCCGTCGCTGGTCGGCGGAGTTGGCGTTTATTCCGCATGTTGCGGACACGGCCCCTTCGCGCACATCGACGTGCGCGGCTATCGCGCAAGGTGGCGCGGAACGGGCAGTGGATAGGTTTTAGTAGGTCAGTAGATCAGTGATCAGTAGATCAGGACTCACCCCCTGATCGACTAGTCCACTGATCTACTGATCCACTCGATTGGAGGTACCGTGGTTGACGCAGTAGCAGCGAACAAAGCAACAGCGATATGCCCCGAATGCGGCGCGGCGCGTCCCGATCCGTCGCGCGTCTGTCCGGCGTGCGGCGCGCCGCCGATGCGCGACGACGAGCACCGCACGCGTGAAAACGAAGTGCGCACCGAGGACCTCGAGCCGTATGTGGCGCTGCGCTACATCGCGCGATTGTTCAAAGTCCTGGCCGTGCTGATGCTGATCATGCTGATCGGCGAAGTGATCACCGGCGTCGTCACCAGCGGCGTCGCGGCGTTCATGACGCTCCTCGGCGAAGCGACGCGGCTGCTGGTGCTGGCCGGATTGCTTTGGGCCGGCGGCGACATCACCATCCTGCTCATCGACGCCGGACACGATCTGCGCGTCGCCCGCATCCTCCTCGGACGCATCAACGCGGCCATGCACGAGCGCGAGTTGCGCGAGAAGAATCGATAGAGGTTGCGCGGTTCGCCCGCGCAACCTGTGAATCGCTTTACGCGCCCAGTTCCTTCTTGCGCGCTGCCATGCGGTCGCCCAGCTCCTGCAGCTCGGCGCGGCCGAGCGCTTTGCGCGCCTCGGGGAACATCTCTTTCTCTTCTTCGTCCGCGTGATGCTCGACGAGCTCCTTGAGCACCTTGCACTTCGCGGCGAATTCTTCGTTCGCCATTCCGCCTTCTTTTACTTCCGGCAGAACGAGCTTGACGACGTGATGCTCTTCCTTCGCCTCGAAGTACATCTTCTTGTCGTCTTTGGAAGTGACCGCGTCGCGGAAGGCGGGATAGAAGATCTCCTCCTCGATCTGTGAATGGATGGTCAGCTCTTTGTCGATCTGCGCGACGAGCTTCTGCGCGCGCGGGCCGCCGCGCATCGACGACTTCTCGAGGTCGCCGAGGAGCCCCTTCACTTTCTTGTGGTCCTCTTTGAGAAGAGCGATTGCGTCGGGACCTTTCGCCGGTTTCTTTGTCGATTTGCTGCTTTTTTTCGTAGCCATGAAGCCTCCTGAGATTCCAGGAGATCAATAGCCGTGCCGATAATTACGACGGTTACGAAAGCGGCATGATGGCGCGCGTCATCGTCTCGCGGATCTCGCGGAAAACGTTTTCCGGCGGAATGCCGAGCTCGCGATGACCGGCGGCGCGCTTGAAGAGATTCTCGGCCGCCTTCTCATCGAGCAGGCGGGAGTCGACGGTGCGGTTGTTCAACTCGCAGAACGCGAACAGTGACGCCAGCGCCACGCGCCGGTTGCCGCCTTTGAACGGACTGTTGATGAGCAGCGCGAAGAGGAAGGCTGCCACTTTGTCGGGGAACGTGGAGTAGGCCTCGCGGCCGAGCATCGTGACCTGCGGCCGCTGCACGGCGTTGAGCAGACCGAAGTGCGACTCGACCACTCCGGGATGCGCCTGATTGCCGCCGAACTCCAGACTGACCGCGCGATGCAGCTCGACCAGGTCGGCGACGCTGAGGTAACGCGTGCCGCCGCCGTCAGTCGGTGAGACGGCGGAAGGCGTTGGGATACTTCTTGACGGCGCGGTTGAAGGCGCTGGCGATGGCGGGATTGGTGAAGGAGATGGTTTCGGGCTCGGAACGGCCGGCTTTGCCGTTGCTTTTGCTGCCGGCTGCTTTGCCGCCGGCTTTGGCGCTGCCGCTTTTTGCGCTGCTGCCTTTTTTTGCGGAGCCGGTTTTGGAGGAGGCGCTGCTTTCTTTTTTGCTGCTGGCTTGGACGGCTTTGCCGCCTTTTTTTGCGGAGCTTTTGCTGCTGATTTCTTTCCCTGAGGTTTTGGCTTTGGCTGCTTTGGCTTTTGCTTTGTCGCCATCTTTCATTTCCAATCCTCGGCGACGCATGCTACGACAGCTAAGTTCCTGAGTCAACGGTGTTTACGCGCACGAGTGGCATTTCGCGGCGCGCGCCATGGAGCTAAACCGCTGAATTTAAGTGAGTTATAGATTGCACCGATTCATGTGCAATTTATTCAACAACGACCGGCTCCTCGACGGCAGAACCCGCCTCCTCGAACTCCGGCTTAGGATCGTAAGAAAGGAACTCCTTCGCCTTCTCCGTCAGCGAAAAGTTCTCCCGCGCCGCGTCGGTGGTCAGCATTCCTTTGTCGACGAGCGAGAAGGCCGGTCCCTCGCCGCCGCCGGCGGGATGCTTGATGGCCTTGATGGCCGCGACGCCAAGCGACTCGACCGCCAGCCTCCGAAACTCCTGCAACACCCGGATCTCCTGCTCCGTCATCCCTTTGATCAGCATGGGGCGCATTCTAATGCGTGAACCGCCGCGTTAGCGGCTCAAGAAGGTAGCGAGGGGTGCGAGCAGTTTCATCGCTCGCACCCCTCGTACGAGAGTCGAGATTGATATGTGCCGCGTCAGCGGCACTGGATGGAGTGTGACATTTTCCAGTGCCGCTGACGCGGCACGAATTCGTGGGCACATCGATCGTCGAGGGGTGTTCGCTTCGCTCTCACCCCTCGCTACCCTCTGGAGCCGCTCCGCGGCAGGATCGATCACCCGACAATCCGAAAGGCGCGACTGCGCAACGCCAGCCAGACGCGCGAGCCTTCGCTGACGCCGAGGTCGTCCGCCGCCGCGCGCGTGATTCGCACGTTCAGCGGCGCGGGTACCGTCACGGTCAGATCGACGACGCCATCGCTTGCGCGCAGTGACGTCACCGTACCTTCGAAAACGTTCCGCGACGAGATCGACGTCGGACGTTCTCCGAAGACGACGACGTCGTCCGCGCTGATCCTCACCACCAGTGGAAACCTGGCCTCGGCCACCTGATCGTACGGAAGAACCAGCGCCAGTCCGTCGCTCGTCGTCACGCGCGTTATGCCGAGGGCGCGATCGTGTTGCGGCTGCGAGACTTCGAAAACGTTCTCCACGTTCCCCGCCACTTCCGGATCGGCGAGCACGACGCGCGACGCTCCTTCGGCGGCCACGCGGCCATCGCGAAGAACGACGCACCAACTGCTGAGCGCGAGCGCTTCGAAGGGCTGGTGCGTGACGTAGATCATCGGGACGCCGAGGTCGCGCACCCGGCGGAGGTAGAGCAGGATGCGCTCGCGAAGCGGTTGATCGATCGACGCCAGCGGCTCGTCGAGCAACAGCAGCCGCGGTTGCGTCATCAGCGCGCGGGCCAGCGCGACGCGTTGCCGTTCGCCGCCGGAGAGCGATGCCGGAACACGTTCGAGCAGTGGCGTCAGCTCGAGCGCGGCGACAAGCGCATCGAAACGGTCGCGGTCACTCCCTCCGAAGCGGATGTTCTCCGCAACGCGCAGATGAGGAAACAGCGCCGCATCCTGCGGCACGTAGCCGATGCTCCTTCGTTCCGGTGGCAGATCGATCCCTCGGTCACTGTCGCGCAACGCGGTGCCGTCGATGATGATCCGTCCCTTCGCGCGGCGAAGGCCGGCGATCGATTCGATCAGCGACGTCTTTCCCGATCCCGATCGCCCCACGAGCGCGGTCACGTTCGCGCTCAACTCACAACGCACGTCGAGCGTGAACGGCGCGAGCGGCAGACGAACGTCGATCTCGATCACGCCGCGAACCGTCTCCGCTGCTGCGCGATGAGAACGCCACTGATCGCCACCAGCACCCACGCCATGGCCACGACGTACGCGACCAGCATCGCGGCCTCGGCGTCGCTTCCGTTCTGCACGCGGTCGTAGATCGCCAGCGCCAGCGTCTGCGTGCGGCCGGGGATGTTTCCGGCGATCAGGATCGTCGCGCCGAACTCTCCGAGCGCGCGGCAGAATGCCAGCAGCATCCCGCTCAGCAATCCGCGCCACGCCAGCGGCAGCGTCACGCGGAGGAACGCGCGCACGGGCGGCACACCGAGCGTGCGCGCGACGTCGAAGTAGCGCCGGTCCGAGGTTTCGATGGCCACGCGGAAGGCCGTGAACATCAGCGGAAACGACATCACCGCGCACGCCAGCACGACTGCTTTCGGCGTGAACAGAATCTCGATGCCGAGGCTCTGCAGAAACGCGCCGACCGGACTGCGCCGCGACAGGATCTCCAGCATCACGAATCCGACTGCCGTCGGCGGCAGCACCAGCGGCAGCGCGCCGATGGCATCGATGATCATCCCCTTCGTCCCCGCCCGCCACGACCACGCCGCCAGCGCCAGCGCCACCGGCGCGATCACGATCGTGCTGATCGTGGCCATGGCCAGGGTGAAGAGGAGGATTTGTGGCATGGAGGCAGTAGCTTACTCTGCTGCTCGGACACGCCCCGCCGCAGAGCGGCTCCAGAAGGTAGCGAGGGGTGAGAGCGAAGCGAACACCCCTCGACTAGAGTGTCGGCCCACGCTTCGTGCCGCGGCCAGCGGCACTAGAACGAGTCGCGCGATCCTTCTGGTGCCGCTGCACGCGGCACAAACCTTCTCACATCACTCGAAACGAGGGGTGTTCGCTTCGCTCAAACCCCTCGCTATCCTCTGAAGCCGCTACGCGGCGAACGGGATGAGAGCGGCAGTTCCTACTGTTTCCCTCCGCCGTGCCACCCAAAATCTTCCTCCTTTCCCCCGCCAGCACTGGCGGCGTGAAGGCGAAGCAGCTCACTTCGCCGAACGCCAACTTCGAAGCGGCGCGGATGTACCGGTCGCCCGAGGGTGTGCCGATCGCGATGGCGTTCGCGTTCATGAGCTCCCTCTACTTTCGCGGCAAGATCGGATACGCGATGCATTTCGCGCAGCCGTCGCCGGCGGCGGGCGAGCATGGCGTCTTCATCATCGCGCCCGGCTTCGGACTCGTTCCGCCCGACTGGCGCGTGACGCCGGAGCGGATGAAAGTAATGTCGCGCACGCCGGTCGACGTCGCCAAACGCGCGTATCGCAAGCCGCTCGAAGACGATGCCCGCGCGCTTGCGAACAAACTCGAGCCGGACGCGCAGGTCGTCCTCCTCGGCAGCGTCGCCAGCGGCAAGTACGTCGACATCCTCTGGCCCGTTTTCCAGCACCGGCTGCGTTTCCCGGCGGCCTTCGCGGGACTCGGAGACATGTCGCGCGGCGGCCTGATGCTGCGCGCCGTCCGCGCCAATCGCGAGCTCGAATGCACCACGCTCGACGCGCCGCGGCATCGCACCACCGGCGACGGAAAAATCCCCGAGGGTTGGTGAGTCTGGCCTGACGGCTGCACAATTCGCGGTGTGGCCGCCGCCAAACGTCTCGTCATCGATCCCGATGCCACCGATCTCACGCTGCAATTCGGCGCGCGCGAGGTGCGGCTCACCAACCTGCGCAAGCTCTTCTGGAAGAACCTGAAGATCACCAAGCGCGATCTGCTTCAGTACTACGCCGACGTCTCGCCGTACCTGCTGCCGCACCTGGCCGGCCGGGCCATGGTGATGAAGCGCTATCCGAACGGCGCCGAGGGCGATTTTTTCTACATGAAACGCGCGCCGGAGCCGCGGCCGGAGTGGATCGAGATCTGTCCGATCATGCATTCGGAGATGGTCAACTTTCCCATCGTGCAGGATCTCCCCTCGCTTCTCTGGCTCATCAACCTCGGCTGCATCGATCTCAATCAGTGGTACGCGCCCTGCGACGATTACAACCGGCCCGACTATCTCCATTTCGATCTCGATCCCGGTCCCGGCGCCGATTTCAAAATGATCCGCGAAGTAGCCCTGCGCGTTCGCGACATCCTCGAGCACCTCGGCATGCCGGTCTACGCGAAGACGACCGGCTCGAAAGGCATCCACGTCTACATCCCGATCGTTCACGGACCGCTGCAGAAAGAGGTGTGGACGTTCGCGAAAGCGATCGCCATCGAGCTGGAAGCGCGCCATCCGAACATCATCACGGCCGAATACCGCAAGGTGAAGCGCCCCTACGCGCGCGTGCTCGTCGACTACAACCAGAACGCCTGGGGTCGCACGCTGGCGTCGATCTACTCGGTGCGCCCGACGCCGTTCGCAGGCGTCTCGACGCCGGTGACGTGGGAGGAGATCGAGGAGGGAATCGACATCAAAGACTTCCGCATCGACAACGTCCGCGAACGGCTGGCCGAGGTGGGGGATTTGTGGAAACCGGTGGCGGTGGGGAAGAAGAGATTTGATTTGATGAAGGTGTTCACGCCGCCGGAAAAGAAGAAAAAGAAAAAAGCTTAATCACCACAGAGGACACCTCTGTGTCTCTGTGGTTCAAAGCCTTTTGAAACATGCCTATACCGAAAATCAAAACCGTCGACTTCCCGAAGCTCGATCTCCCCATCACGCCGCCCTACCCGCCGATGGAGGCGAAGCGCGTCGACAAAATCCCGTCCGGCGACGTCTGGCAGTTCGAGCCGAAGTGGGATGGATTTCGCGCCATCATTTTTAGGAGCGGCGAGGACATCGTCGTCCAGTCGAAGGCGGGACAACCGCTCGGACGATATTTCCCCGAGGTCGTTGAAGCGATGCGCGAGTTGAAGATGAAGGACTTCGTCATCGACGGCGAGATCGTCGTGCCGGTCGGCGGACGGCTTTCATTCGATGACCTGCTGCAGCGCATCCATCCGGCGGAGAAGCGCATCCGCAAACTGGCCGCGGAAACGCCGGCGCACTACTTCGCCTTCGACCTGCTGGTGATGAAAGGAAAAGCGATCGCCGACAAACCGATCGAGGAGCGCCGCGAACTGCTGGAGCGATTCATGGAAGGCGTCCCCGAGGGATCGTCGATCCGCCTCTCGCCGGCGACGACGGAGCGCAAAGTGGCGAACGACTGGTTCAACAAATTCGGCAGCGCCGGACTCGACGGCGTCATGGCCAAGCGCCTCGGCGAGCCGTACCACTCCGGCGACCGCGAAGGCATGGTCAAGGTCAAGCACCTCAAGACCGCCGACTGCGTCGTCGGCGGCTTCCGCTACGGCGAAGGCACCCGCTTCGTCAGCTCGCTCCTCCTCGGCCTGTATGACGACGAAGGCCGGCTGGTCTACATCGGCCACAGCTCGAGCATCAAAAAATCCGATCGCGAGGCGCTGACGAAACAGCTCGAAGCGCTGCGCGGCGAGAATCCGTTCGAGGTGCGCGTCCCTGGCGGTCCATCGCGTTGGGCGACCGAAAAAAGTGCGGAGTGGGAGCCGCTGCGGCCGGAGCTGGTGTGCGAAGTGGAGTACGACTATTTCTCGCAGGGCCGTTTCCGCCACGGCTCGAAGTTCCTCCGCTGGCGGCCGGAAAAGAAGCCGCGCCAGTGCACGATGGAGCAGGTCATCGGCAAGCCCGGAAGGTCGAAGGGCGACTTCACGTTGATCGCGTCGTGATTCGACGATTGCTTGTTCTCCTTTTCTTCATCGCCACCAGCAGCGCCTTCGCGCAAAGCGTGCAGATCACGCAAAAGCCGACGACGCTCGTCTACGGCGACCTGCCGGTACCGGTAACGACGACCGAGCCAGTGGTGCGCGTGGCGCTCTTCATCAACGGCGTGAAGTATTCGGAAGGCACGGGCCGGATGATGGTGCTGCCGGTCAGAATCGGCGATTACATCCGCCGCCTGCGCATCCGCGCCGTCGGCTACGACGCGCAGGGCAACGTGGCCGGCGAAGACGAGATGGTGGTCAACGATCCGCGGCCGCCGTTCCGCGTGCGGCTGCATTCGAATCGCAGCGTGCTCGAAGCGAGCATCGTCAAACCGCAACAGCTCGCAATCAGCGGCGTCGATTTTTTCGTCGGCGAAGAAAAGGTCGCGACGGTAACGACGCCGCCGTACACGGCCGCGTTCGACGCCGCGAAGTTTCCAAACGCCGTCTACGCGCGCGTGGCCGTGCATGCCAGCGATGGAAGCGAAGCGAACGACGTCCTCTTCTTCGGCACCAATCCGAGCGAACAGGTCGATGTGTCGGTGCAGCAGGTTCCGCTCTCCGTTGTCGGCGGCGACCGCGTCCCGCGGCTGAACGAGCTGACGCTGCTCGACAACGGCGCGCCGCGAAAAATCGAAGCTCTCAATCCAGCCTCCGATCAGCCGCTGTACGTGATCCTGCTGATCGACTACTCCGAATCGATGCTCGAAGAGCTGCCCGTCGTCAAAACGGCCGCCCGGCAATTCGCGCAGCGCCTTCTCCGTCCGCAGGACCGCATCGCCGTCGTCGGATTCAATCAGCGCACGTTCTGGCTGACGCCGTTCACGAACGATTTCAACGCCGCCGCGGCGACGGTCGACCGCGTCAAGCCATCCGGCGAGACGCACCTCTACGACACGGCCATCGAGATGCTGTACGAGCTGCAGAAGCAGCCCGGCCGCCACGCGCTGGTCATCCTCACCGACGGAGTCGACCAAGGGAGCCACTTCAAGCTCGACCACTTAGTTCACTACGCGCGCTACGCCGGCGTCCCGATCTACCCGATCATCAAGAACAAGCAGCTGACCCGCTGGATGCGCTTCGGCGTCGGCTACCTCGAAGCGCGCCGCCTCCAGAACATCGCCCGCGACACCGGCGCGACGTACTTCATCATCAAAGCGGAGCGCGAGCTGCCCGACGTTTACGCGAAACTGGCGCAGGAGCTCCGCAATCAATACCAGCTCGCCTTCTACTCCGACCCGTCCGCCGCCGATCAATGGCACGCGCTGGAGGTGCGATCGAATGCAGGGCAACAGTTGCGGGCTCCGCGCGGGTATTTTCCGTAGGTCTACAAGGAGTAGCCGATCGTCCTCGATTCTGCTGTCAGCACTAACCTAGTGCTCGATGGACGAACCAACGATCGAGACCGTGGGACCAGATCGGCGCACGTATCAACAGTATCTCGACGAACGCAAACTTCTGATCGAAGGGGAACGTGCGGCAGGAGAAGGATTTGACAAGACACTCCTGACCCTCTGCGCTGGCGCGATCGCGCTTTCTGTCACGTTCGTGGAGAAGCTCGGATCGGCCGGAAAGTTCAAACCGCTTCTCTACGTGTCGTGGGGAATCCTGGTGCTCGGTCTTTTGCTGAATGTACGCGCATTCCTGCTTCTTCAGAGCTCGTACGAGCGGCTGCTGGATATCAACGACGAGTTGTACGTCCGCGGAACGAGGGTTCTTCAGAATCCGTTTCACAGACGGTTTGGCAGTTTCAACCGCTACGCGTTCTGGTGTTTCGTCGCCGGAATCGGGCTGTTGCTAGTTTTTGCTGGAGTAAACTACCAAAGCTCATCGAAAGAGCCCCCGGAAAGGACCGTCATCACCGTGGAAGACAACAGAGGAATCCTGGAGAAGATCTTCAACAGAGAAGGAATTGGCGGTGGTCCTAAAACGGTAATGCTGCCGCATCCTCAGCCGCCGGCCAAACCGCAGCCGCAGCCGCAACCGGCAACTCAACAGCCGGCAAAGTCCAAGCAGTAGCTGCCACTCCAGATTTCACGCGGAGCCGCGGGGACGCGGAGGGAGTTACCGGGGTTCTCCGCGCCTCAGCGTCTCGGCGTGAACGGCATCGTGGAGCGCCTGGATGCTGGCTGTCGGAGCCTCGATATCCGGCTGGCGTCCGTGTTTTCGGAGAGCGTCGCTGGTGGTCGGCCCGATTGACGCGAGCAAGGCGCCGTCGATTGAGGGAGCCGACGAGAAGAAGTTGTCGACCGTCGATGCGCTCGTGAACGTGACGACGTCGATGTCGTGGAGCTCGTCGGCATTCAGTGCGACCGGAACGGTTCGATAGGCGACGGCCAGATGCACCTCGGCGCCGCGTTTCCGCATCTCGTCGATGAACTCGTCGCGGCCCTCGGCGGCGCGGATGACAGCGATGCGAACGCGGTGAAGGTCGGCGTCAAAGTGCGGGATGAGGGCCGTGGACATGAACTTATCCGGGACGAGATCAGGGATCACGCCGCGAGAACGAAGAGACGCGGCGGTGGTTTCGCCGACGCAGGCGATGCGCGTTCCTGACAGGGCGCGAATATCGAGTCCTTTTGCGAATAGGCGCTCGAAGTAAGCGGTCACGCCGTTGACCGACGTAAAGACGAGCCAGTTGAATCGCTTGTCGACGGCGATGTCGAGCGAGTCGAACGATTCCGGCGGTGCGATCTCGATGGTCGGGAACTGGATCACCGTGGCGCCCGATTCTTCAAACAAGCGTTTCAGTTCCGAGGCTTGCTCGCGGGCGCGGGTGACGACGATGCGCTTGCCGAAGAGCGGTTTCGATTCGAACCAGTTGATGACGTCGTGCAGTTTCACGACCTCGCCGACGACGATCAGCGCCGGCGTCGGCAGGTTCGCCTCGGCCACTTTGCGTTCGATGTTCGCTAGCGTGCCGGTAACGGTTCGTTGTTCGGGCGTCGTGGCTTTTGAGATCACGGCGACGGGTCGATCAGGCGAAACGCCGTTCGCGGTGAGGTTCTGCGTAATGGCTGCGAGATTTCCGAAGCCCATCAGAAAGACGATCGTGCCGTCGAGTTGGGCCAGTGCTTCCCACTTGATACCGGTGGATGCGTCGGCCTCGTGGCCGGTGACGAGCGTTAGCGACGTTGCGTACGAGCGGTGCGTGACCGGAATGCCGGCGTACGCGGGGCCGGCGACGGACGACGAAATCCCCGGCACGATCTCGAATGCGACGCCGGCCGCGGCCAGCTCCTCCGCTTCTTCGCCGCCGCGTCCGAAGACGAAAGGATCGCCGCCTTTGAGGCGAATGACGGTCTTGCCTTTCCTGGCCTCGTCGATGAGAAGTTGATTGATCTTGTCCTGCGGCAGCGCGTGTTTCGATGCGCGCTTGCCGACATAGACGACCTCCGCGCTCTTCGGCGCGCGATCGGCGATGGCATCGGAGACGAGCGCGTCGATGGCGATGAAATCGGCGCGGGCGATGAGGTCCGCAGCGCGCATCGTCAGGAGACCCGGATCGCCGGGACCGGCGCCGATGAGGAAGACTTTGCCGGTCATGAATTCTCTCCAGCGCGATTTGCCAAAGCACAGACAAGAGTGTCTGTGCCACACAGCCGCGGAGCGGCTTCAGAGGGTAGCCAGGGATTCGAGCGAAGCGAGCACCCCTGGTGGTTCGGGAGTTGGAAGGATTTGTGCCGCGTCAGCGGCACCAGAAGGATCGCGCGACTCTTTCTTGTGCCGCTAACGCGGCACGAATCCGAACGCTCTTTCTTACCAGGGGTGTTCGCTTCGCTCCCACCCCTGGCTACCCTCTGGAGCCGCTGCGCGGCGAATGTCATGTTGTCACCACCAGATTCATCGCGCCTTGATCGACGAGCTCGCGGTACACATCATCGATGACGGCATCCGCATCGCGCCCGCTTCGCGTTACGCGAATCGAACGATCTCCCTCCAGCTCTCCGAAAAATGCACGGATCGTGATTACGCCGTCGTCGAACGTCGCGTGTACCGCGCAGGCGGAGTAGCAGTCGAGCAGCGTTCCGAATTTTTGGAGGACGCCGCGTTCGCAATGCGCGGCGAGGGCGGTGGGTGCGTGCGAGAGAGATCCGGCGATCGAACGGGCGGAGGAAAGCGTTTCGATGGCGACGATGCCCTGTCCGCAGGCGGGCAGCATCTCGTCGGTCGAAAAATACGACGTAATTTCGCTGGCGCGTCCGAGGCGCGTGAGGCCGGCGGCGGCGAGGATGGCTCCGTCGTAGAGGCCGGCGCGGAGCTTGTTGATGCGCGTGTCGACGTTGCCGCGGATGTCGTCGATGCGCAGATGCGGATACATCGCGCGAAGTTGCGCGCGGCGGCGCGGCGCGCTCGTGCCGACGACGGCGCCCGGCGGCAATGACGCGATCGAAGTTCCGTTGAGATGCACCCAGGCGTCGCGCGGATCGGCGCGCTCGAGAAATCCGGACAGGGCGAATTCGTCGCCGATGATCGACGGCACATCCTTCAGGCTGTGCACGGCTATGTCGATTTCGCCGCGGAGCAGCGCTTCTTCCAGCTCCTTCACCCACAGACCCTTGCCGCCGATCGCCGCCAGCGGCACGTCCTGCCGTTTGTCGGCAGTCGTCTTGAACGGAATGATCGCCGCTTGATAACCGCGTTCCGCGAGCTGTTTCGAAACCTCGTTGGCCTGCCAGAGCGCGAGCTGGCTGCCGCGCGTGCCGATGCGGATGGTCGCGCTCATCGCAGGCCGAAAATCTTTCGAATCGTCTTCCGCAGCGTCTCGCGCTCGGCCGGCTCCTCGGCTTCTTTGAGCTGCAGGATCGGGTAGTGGAGGATCTTGTTCACCAGTTGCGTGGAGAGCTGCTCGATCGCGGCGCGTTGATCGGGGCTCATCGGCCCCATGCGGCGCAGGCACTTCTCGAGTTCGTGCGCGCGGATGTCTTCGAGGCGGCCCTGCAATTCGACGATGGTCGGGACGGCGTCCTGCGCCACGAGGCGGCGGCGGAAGCCGTCCACTTCGCGCTCCACGATCTCCTCGGCCTCATGCGCCTTCTGCATGCGCAACTCGCGATTGGAGTCGGCGACCTGCTGCAGATCGTCGATGTTGTAGAGATATGCGCCGTCGATGTTCGCGATTTCCGGATCGATGTTGCGCGGCACGGAGAGGTCGATGAGGAAGAGGTTGCGGCGGCGGCGCGTGGCCAGCGCGCGATGGACGTGATCGGGCTCGACGACGAAATGCGGCGCGGCGGTGGAAGCGATGACGATGTCGCACGTCGCCAGATACGGCTCGATGCCTTCGAACTTCACGGCCTGGCCGTGAAAGCGTTCGGCCAGTTCGATGGCGCGATCGTGCGAGCGGTTGGCGACGAAGATCTGCTCCAGTCCGAACGCGGAAAGATGCTCGGCGGTCAGCTCGCCCATGTCGCCCGCGCCCAGGAGCAGAACCTGGAGGCCGTGGAGATCGCCGAAGATTTTCTTGGCTAGCTCGACAGCCGCGTACGGAACGGAGACAGCGTGCTCGCCGATGCCGGTGTCGGTGCGGACGCGTTTGGCGACGCGCATGGTCTGATCGAAAACCTGCGACAGGAGCGAGTCGAGCGCGCCGAGCTCGCGGCTGGCCAGGAACGCGGCGCGAACCTGTCCCGCGATCTGCGGCTCGCCGACGATCATCGAATCGAGCCCCGAGGCAACACGGAAAAGATGCTTGAGAACGTCGCCGTGGCGAAGGATATAGACGTGTTTCTCGAGCTCTGCGCGATTCGTTCCGGCGCGCTGCGTGAGCCATTCCACGATCGGCTCGATGACATCCTCGGCGGCCGCGGAAACGATCGCTTCGACGCGGTTGCAGGTCGAGAGGACGGCCGCGCCGTTGATGCCGTCGAGCGAGCGAAGGTCATCGAGCGTCTCCACGATCCGCGACGGCGCGACGCTGAGCCGTTCGCGTACGTCGACCGCGGCCGTGCGGTGGTTCACGCCGACAACGATCAGCGGCATGCCCGCACCTCACACATGATGGATCCCCAATATCGCCACCATGATCGCCACGAATGCGCACGCTCCGATGACCGCCGTCCGCCGCGTGCGGTAGGTGTCGTTGATGTACGCCTGCAGCACGATCGCGAAAAGAATCCAGGCGATGACGGCGCCGACCTGCTTCACGCGCAGGTCCATCAGTCCGGCGGTCGTGCGATACGACCAGAGGATGCCGGCGAGGATGCCGAGGGTGTAGACGCTGAATCCGATGGCCAGCGCGCGATAGCTGACGGTCTTGCAGACGTTGAGACTGGGGATCCAGTCCCACAACGCGCCGCGGTTTTTTGTTTTCAACGCGCGGTCCTGCGCCCAGGCCAGTGCGCCGAATGCGAGTCCGATCAATAGTCCGGCAACACCAATTGTTGTAAGAAATATATGCGTGATAAATAGTCGTGATATTCCTGCAGGCGTCTTGATGAATGGCTCGTGCACGACGGCGGATAGCGTCAGCAGCATCAGCACGAGCGGGTAAACGAAGAACGACGCTGCGTGCACGCGGTAGCGGATGAAGAGCGCCAGCTCGACCGCGAAAATTGTCCAAGCGATGAATCCGACCGCCTCGGGCAAGTTCGTCAGCGGCGGATGACCGGTGCGGACGCAGATGGTGCCGATCCAGAACGTGTGCGCGACGAAGCCGGCGATCATCATGCCGAGGGCCACGTGCTGCGGGCGCTTCTCGCGCGTGAAGAGCGTCGCCAGCGCCATCACCGTTCCGGCGGCGTAGAGCGCGAGCGCAGTGTAGAGAGTCAGGTTGGGGCTCATGTCAGCTCGGCGTCAGCTTCTTGCAATAGACGACCTTGTCGTCCTCGATCCGGTAAAAATCCTTAATTCGTGAGATCTCATCGTAACCGCTGCGCTCGTAGAACCGCATCGTCGACGCGTAGCTTTCCTTCGATGACGTCTCGATCAGCAGCATGCGGCCACGTTTGCGCCGCACTTCATTTTCGACGAAACGCAGCAGCAGTTGGCCGATGCCCTGGCCTTGCTGCTTGGGATCGACGGCGATCCAGTAGAGATCGAAAACGCCGTCGGTGAGCGGCGTGGGACCGTGGCAGACGTAGCCCTGAACGGGACCATCATCCGGTTCCTGCAACACGTGAACGAAGTAGTCGCCTTTTTCGGGCTCGTCGTGCGCCTGGTCGACCAGCTCCATCGCGCAGCGGACTTCTTCCCCGGTGAAATGGGCAGTAGCGACGAGGATCTCGTGAATGCGCTCTCGGTCGCGCGCCTCGGCTGGGCGGATTTTCATGGGCGATGGGTTGCGGCCGCCATGATAAGCGCCTTCAGAAAATCGGCGAACGCGATGCCGGCCGCGTCCAGCGCTTTGCGGAAGCCGCTGCCACGTCCGATGTCGGGGTTGGGATTGATGTCGACGATCCACAGTTTGCCTTCGCGCGACTGCCGCAGGTCGAACCGGACGTAGCCGCGAAGTGAGAGTACGGAAGCGGCGCGAAGACAGACGTTTGCGACCTCACGCCGCAATGTGTCGTCGATCACAGCTGGCGTACGGTTGCGCGTTCCGCGGTCCTCGCGCGAGCCGCTGGCCCATTTCGCTTTCCATCCGACGACGCGCTCGTTCGCGGCGAGCTCGTCGTCGAACACGATCTCGCCCGGCGGCAGAACGACCGGACCATTGACATCGAAATACATGGCCTGATTGAGCTCGCGTCCGTCGATGAACTCCTCGACCAGCGCGGGTTGTCGATAGGTTTCTTCGACGTACTTCGCGCGCGCTTCGATTTCGGCGGTCGATGAAACGACGGACGCGGCGTCGATGCCGATGCCTGCATCTTCGCGCGACGGTTTCACGATCCATGCCCCTCCCTCCTCGGCATGCCAGAAGCGCGGCGTCGCGATTCCGCTGGCGAGGAGGATGCGCTTGACGAGTTTCTTGTCCGTGCAGATGCCGAGGGCGATCGGCTCGCAGGACGTGTGCGCGATGCCGAGCATCTCCAGACCGAGCGCGAAGTTCTTCTCCCAATCGGGATGGCCGAGGACGCCTTCGCAGAGATTCACGACGACGTCGAAGGCTCGCAGTTCGAGCAGCGATGCGGCGACGTGGTCTTTCACCGCGACGAGTTGAGCATCGAGCAGTTCCGCAATTTCGCGCGCGGTGTCGATGACCTCGGCCTCGCCGAGCTTCTCGATCTCGTTGAGATGCGGCTTGCGATGGAGGTCGTCGTTGTAGGCGACGGCGATTTTCATGCGGACCACCGTCTGATCGCCGCGTCGATGATGCGGCCGATGAGATCCGGATGCGAAATCCCGGCGAGACGAGCGAGGATGACCAGATCGCTGCTGATCGGATGCACGCCGGGTAAAGGATTCACTTCGACGAAGTTGGCGATGCCGTTGCGATCGCGGCGGACGTCGATGCGGGCAACGTCGCGTAATCCAAATGCTCGCCAGACCTGCAACGCGACCTCGGCGGCATCGGGCGCGTCGACGAGACGGTAGTCGACACGATTGAGGTAGTCGCGCTTTACGTCGAGCGAGTAGATGAAGTCTTTGTCGTCGCCGCGCGGGAGCACTTGCATCACGCCGAGGACTTCACCGCCGATGATGCCGACTGTGAATTCGTCGCCAGGGAGGAACTCTTCGACGAGGACCGGGCCGTATTTCTTCAGCCGCTCGATTGCTTGATCAAGTTCCTCCTGATCGCGGCAGAGCGAGCGATCGGTGATGCCCATCGAGGAACCCTCGGCGGCGGGTTTAGCGAAGATGGGAAATCGGATAGCAATTTCAGGCACTGCATCTTGCCCAGGCACAGACAAGAGTGTCTGTGCCACACTGGCTTGCGCCAGTACCGAGGCCTGCGAATCCGGCAGAGTCGGTGTGGCACAGACACTCTTGTCTGTGCTGGCGAGGCTTGGCAGGCTGTGTACAAACCACGGCGCCGTCGCGATCCCCGCGCTTTTTGCCACGACCTTCGCCAGCGCCTTGTCCAATGTCAGCGCGATGGCCAACGCGTCGGAGCCGGTGCATGGAATGCCGAGCATCTCCAGCACCGCCGGCACCTGCGATTCGCGTCCACGTCCGCCCACCCCCTCGGCGATGTTGAAGACGCCGTCGACGCGCTCGCGCTGCAGCGTTTCGAGCATCTCCAATCCCCATCCGAGTCGGATCGGCTCGTGGCCGGCGGTGCGGATGGCGGATTCCAATGACTCGATCGTCTCGACCGAGTCGAACTCTTCGAACTGATCGCCTTCCGCGCCCGCAGGCTTCAGGTTGTACGTCAGCCCGATGCGCACTAGCCCTCGCGCCGTTTCTTCTTGATGTTCACGCCGCGCGGGATGTCGCGGATGGGCTGCGGCTCGAAGCGGTCGGCGGTGCGGTTCAGCAGCTTGGCCACGCCGCGCTCGTCGATGTGTTCGCGGTCGGAGCAGCGATCGCATTCGTGCGATGCGGACGGAACGTCATCGTATCGGCCGATGACGCCTTCAAAATTGCGGTAGACGACCGAATCGCCGTACTGGCCGAGGAGGTAATTCGGCATCAGCGGGATCTTGCCGCCGCCGCCCGGTGCGTCCATCACGAATTGCGGGACTGCCAGCCCCGAGGTGTGGCCGCGCAGGAACTCGATGATCTCGATCCCTTCGCCGACCGAGGTGCGGAAATGCTCGGCGCCCATGACCTGGTCGCAGAGATAGAGGTAGTACGGACGGACGCGAATCTTCATCAGACCCTGCACGAGATCGCGCATCGTGTAGGGACAGTCGTTCACGCCTCGCAGAAGCACGGCCTGGTTGTTGACGGGAATCCCGGCGCGCAGCAGCCGATCGCAGGCCGCTGCCGACTCGGGCGTGATTTCGTTCGGATGATTGAAGTGCGTGTTGATCCAGATCGGGTGGTACTTCTCGAGCAGCGCGCACATTTCGGCGTCGATGCGCTGCGGCAGGAAGACGGGAACGCGCGAACCGAAGCGGATGATCTCGACGTGCGGAATGGCGCGCAGTCCGGCCAGGATTTTTTCGAGATAGGTCAGCGACAACGATAGCGGATCGCCGCCGGAGACGATGACGTCGCGGATCTCCGGATGCTCGGCGACGTACTGGATCATCGTTTCGATGCGGCGCTGGCCGGTCGTTCCGTCCTCATCAACCCACTTCCGTTTGCGCGTGCAGTAGCGGCAGTAGAGCGGGCAATACGACGTGACGAGAAAAAGGCAGCGGTCGGGATAGCGGTGAACGATTCCGGTGACCGGCGAGTCGCCTTCCTCGTTCAGCGGATCCCAGGTCAGCTCGCCGGGATTGAGCAGCTCTTCGACCGTCGGCACTGCCTGTAGGCGAAGAGGGTCGTTGGGATTGTCGAAGTCGATGAGGCAGAGATAGTAGGGCGTGATGGCGGTGCGATAGAGCTCGAAGATGTCGCCGAGCCGCGCGGTCGTCACTTCATCGAAGGGGAAGAGCGCGGACAGCTCGGCCAGCGTGGTGACCCGATTTTTCTGCTGCCACTTCCAATCGTTCCACTGCTCGTCGGTGACCTCGGGATAGAGCCGCGCGCGATTCGAAAGGTAGGTTTGAAGATGACTGGGGCGGGTTTGCTGCGGGGAGAGTGGCAATGGATCTTCAGACACAGAGAGAGAGCTCATGGCACACATCCTTTCCTTCGATGACTTGGGATTTTGCGAAGCCGGATGAGCGACGGTCCCGGACGGTATGAAAGCGTACCCATGATGTTCAACTCACCTTGGCGGGCTTTAGCAAACTTGCTGCCGCGTACGGTTCGAACATGTGCAGAGCGTCGCGCGGAACCCACGCGGTGATGAGCATGGCGTCGTCGGTGACGCGCTGTTCATAGACTTCGGCGACGTCATGCAGCCGCGCGATGACGCGCGCGTCGTCGTGCGGAATCTCGAGATGGAGCACTTCGCCGTTTTCCAGCTCGCGGTCGCGGATGATGTCGATGAGGCGATCGATGTTGCGGCCGGTCAGCGCGGAAACGCTCGCGGCGTTCTTGCGCCGCAGCTCGAATGCGTCGGTGCGATCGGCCTTGTTGTAGACCTCGACCACGCGATCGAGCTTCACGCCGAGGTCGCGCAGGACGTCTTCGCCGACGGCGCGCTGATCTTCGAACTGCGGATGGCTGGAGTCGATCACGTGCAGCACGAGATCGGCAGCCACCGCTTCTTCCATCGTCGAACGGAACGAAGCGACGAGGTGATGCGGGAGTTTGCGGATGAAACCGACGGTGTCGATGATCACGGTCTCGCGCGGCATGTCGAAGACGGCCTTGGCCGACTTGGCGTCGAGCGTGGCAAAGAGTTTGTCGGCTGCTTCGGCGGCACCGCTGGTGAGGCGGTTGAAGAGCGTCGACTTGCCGGCGTTCGTGTAGCCGACCAAAGCGACGGTGTACGCGGCGTTGCGCGACTTGCGCTGCGTTTCGCGCGTCCGTTCGATCTTCGTCAGATCCTCTTTTAATCGTGCGATGCGGTTGCGGATGATGCGGCGGTCGAGCTCGAGCTGCGTCTCGCCGACGCCGCGCGTTCCGATGCCGCCGGCCTGCCGCTCGAGGTGCGTCCAGGCGCGCGTGAGGCGAGGGAGCATGTATTCGAGCTGCGCCAGCTCGACTTGTGTTCGCGACTCGCGGCTGCGCGCGCGGCCGGCAAGAATATCCAGAATCAGTCCGCTTCGATCGATCACCTTGACCTCGGCGATCTTCTCGATGTTGCGCGCCTGCGCCGGCGAAAGGTCGTCGTCGAAGACGATCAATTTGGCGCCGGTGTTTGCAGCCAGCGACTTGAGCTGCTCCGCTTTTCCGCTGCCGACGTAGGTGGCCGGATCGGGACGCGGTCGTTTGGCGAAGACGCGGTCGACGACCGTGCCGCCGGCGGTCTCGATCAGTTTTTCCAGCTCGGAGAGGTGTTCTTCGGCGACGCTGCGAGTGAGGTCCGGAAGAACGAGGGCGACTGCGATGGTCTTTTCGGGCACGTTTTCTTGAGAGAAGGATGATACAGACTTTTTCCGGAATGAAAAGAAAAAGGCGCCGCAATTGCGGCGCCCTTTTGCGTCTAATGTAAATCGAAATTACTTGTGATCGTTGAAGAAGGTCCACTGGCCGACCGGCACATTGGCCTTGAGCTGCATGGCCTGCAGGTAGCCGTCGATCGCCGCGACGACCGACACGAGCAGCGAGACCGTGCCGCAGGTGAAGATCGCGCCGACGACCCAGACGATGACCGCGGTGATGCCTTTCATCTTCTGGCCGATCATGAAGTAGCCGACGCAGCCGGCCACCAGTGCGTTGAGCACGGCGATGAGCACCGGATCTTTCGGCGGATTCTGCGGGTAGACGATATCGCCGCCGCCAACCGGGGCAGGCGTTCCGCCCGTCGGGGGCGGAGGTGGGGGTGGAGGAGTGTAGGAACCGCCAGGCGTATCCATCATTGATCTCCTTTTAGTTCTTGTCAGCGAAATCGCTGATGACGGGGAAGCGCATCCGTTCGCCCTTGAGCGCCTTCATGATGGCCAGGACGATCACGGCCAGGAATCCGAGCGCGAGAACGCAGTGGATGACCGCGATGCCGCAGCTGACGACGCCCGGCATGAAGTGCTCGACGATGGCGATGACGATCCAGAGAAGAATCCAGGCCACGGTCAGGCCGAGACCGTTCTTGGCGTGCCACTGAACTTCTTTGTCGTCCTTCTTCACCAGCAGCGGGATCAGCGCGAGGATGCCGAGGTACGAGAGGACAAGCATGATGGTGCGGTCGCTGCTCGGTGCGGCCCCACCGGGCGGAGGAGGCGGAGGCGGCGTGTAACTTCCACCGGGCGGAGGCGGGGGCGGCGGCGTGTAAGACGGAATGTCGCTCATTGCTTCTCCTGTCAGTAATCGAGTTAGTGGTTCGCCGCGATTCTAGCGGCTTTCGGAAAGGGCGGTTAAACGTTTTTCCGCGGCCATGAGAGGGAACACGCAAAGCGCAATCGAGAGTGTGACCGCAGTCACGAGCGGAATGAGATCGGCGGCCGGCGCTTCGTGTTCGAGCCCAAAAAAGCGCGAGAAGAAGTAGCGCGTGACCGGCCTGGTCATCAGCATCATGATTCCGCCGACATATGCGAGCGCCGCGCCCATGTAAGCGAAGCCGCCGAGCGAGAGTCCGACCTGCAGCGGATTCTCGGCGTTGAAGTCGGGAGCGAGCGCGCCGAGGCCGACGCCCAGGCTGACCAGCGTCACGCCGAGCATGGAGGCGCCGATCAGGGTGAAGGTCCAGACCACGCGATTGGCGTCGAGCAGGACGTCGGCGAAGGTCGTCAGCAGGACGGAGAGGATCGTCAGCGGCGCGCCGTAGACGAGCACTTTGACGATGAGCAGCCGCCGATACGACACCGGCGCGCTTTGCAGCATCCAGAATGCTTTGCCTTCCGAGGAGATCGACGGATAGGCGAAACGGAGACAGATTGCGGCCACGACGAAACCGGCCATGCCGAGGTTGGCGTAGGCGACGATCGTGGCGCGCGCGTCGCCGCCGAGCGGCAGCATGCGGATGTTGTAGAGATAGAGGAAAAGCAGCGCGATGAAGAGAAAGAGCTGCGACCACTGCGCGACGTCGCGCCTCAGCGTGCGCACTTCTTTGCCGATCATGGCGCGCGTCGGCGGCGAGAACGTTTTCAGCAGGCGGTCGGTGACGTTCGTCAGACTGGTCGCGCCGAGCGCGGATGGGGCCATGCTCTCTCGCGCGCGAACGAAGGCCGGGTAATAGACGCGTCGCGCGATGACGAGGAACGCGCCGAAGAGCGCCAGCGCGGTGACGGCGATCTTCGGCGGCAGCACGCTGGCGGGACGGCCGTCCGCGATGGCTACCATCGAGTCGGCCAGCGCCGTTCCGGGATAGCGGTCGAGCGACGGCAGTTCGATGGTGCGAAGAACGCGCGTTACGTCATCGGTATTGATGCTGGCGAAGAGCCGCTCGGGGCGCGACATGCGAAAGGCGATCACGGCCACGGTCAGGACGATGATGGCGATCGTGGCCACGATCTGGCTGACGCGCTGGATCGGGAAGTAGCGCACGAGCACTACGATCACCAGCGCGCCGAGGGTGACCGGGATGGCCAGCAGCAGCGCGAGATTGACGAGCGCGATCGGATAGAGCTTTGCCGGCGTGTGGTAGCGCTGCGCGAAGGCGACGAACATCGGCGCGATGAAGAGATAGACCATGGTGGCGCTCTGGGCGAAGGATTTCGCCCATCGGCTCACGACGATCCGTGTCTTCGACATCGGGGCTGCATGAAAAATATCGAGATCGAGATCGCTGAAAAACGCGCCGATGGCGGCGGTCATCGCCGATGAGAAGAGCATTACCACCGCGGCCAGAAAGACGAGCGCCAGCAGGTTGCGCAGCAATCCGAGCGCGAAGAACGGCGTGGCCTCCTCGATTTTCGCCATGGCCGCGAAGAGGCGGCGGAAGAGCGCGAAGTCGCCGTAGAGGAAGGCGGCGAAGAGCGCGACGACGATCGCGGTCCGCGTGATCGTGGCCGCGTTGAAGGGGCGGAGTTTGGAGGCGGTGATTCGGATGGGCCAGAGCATGTCTGTCATTCCGAGCCGGCGGCGCCCCGGAGGGGCAGAGCGCGGCGAGGAATCCCCGGCCACATGCGCTGCCGTTCGATCCGCGGTTTCAGCCGGGGATTCCTCGCCTTCCTTTGCCCCTCCGGGGCGCCGGCGGCTCGGAATGACAGCGCGACCCTCACACGATTCCCTTCACCTCATCGAACCACTTCATCGCCCCTTCCTGGCGCGACATTCGCGCGCGCGAGCGTTCGATGCCGAGCTCGATGATTCGTTCGATGAGGCGCGGGTATTTCAGCTCCGTCGCTTCCCACAGCTTCGGATACATGGAGATGTTGGTGAAGCCGGGGATGGTGTTGATCTCGTTGAGGTACAGCCGGTTCTTGCCGCGCTCGAGGAAAAAATCGACGCGGGCGAAGCCGGCAGCGCCGATCGCCTTGAACGCGGCGATTGCCAGACGGCGGAACTCCTCGATCTTTTCCTTCGGCAGCACGGCCGGGATGACGAGCTGCGTTTTGTCGTCGACGTACTTGTCCTCGTAGTCGTAGAACTCGGCGCCGGCGATGATCTCGCCCGGGAGGCTGGCCTGCGGATCGTCGTTGCCGAGGACGGCCACTTCGATCTCGCGGGCATCGATGCCGCGTTCGACGAGCGCCTTCTCGTCGAAACGGAAGGCCTTCTCGATCGCCGCGCCGAGGTCCTGATCGTTCTTGACCTTCGTCACGCCGACGGACGAGCCGCCGTTTGCCGGCTTCACGAAGTACGGCAAGCGCAGCGCGTTGTTGACGGCGCGCAGGATCCGTTCGCGCTCGTTGTGCCAGTCGTGCTCGTGCACCTGGACGAATTCGACCAGCGGCAGTTTTGCGGCGGCGAAGGCGTGCTTCATGTGGCCTTTGTCCATGCCGATGGCCGAGGCCGTGACGCCGCTGCCGGCGTAGGGGAGGCCGAGCATCTCCAGGTAGCCCTGCAGAGTCCCGTCCTCGCCGCCGGTGCCGTGGGTCAGCGGAAAGACGCAGTCGATGGCGGCCGTGCGCACCCACGACTCCATCGAGAAATCGGCGTCGCCGGCGTCGCTCGTTTCATCGCCATCGAGAATGTGCGCGCTCCGCTCCGGAGCGACGAAACGGCCATCGCGCGCGATGCAGACCGGCACGATCTCGATCCGTTCCTTCGGAGCCGCTTTGACCACGGACCGAGCGGAGAGAATCGAAACTTCGTGCTCCCCGCTGCGGCCGCCGAAAAAGAGAAGGGTACGGGTGGGCATAGGGTGAGAGTGTACGTGGATTAGTAGATCAGTCGATCAGTGATCAGTGGATCAGGACGCGGCTGGCGATGACTTCCTCTAATCCACTAATCGACTGATCTACTGATCCACTGCTTCACCGGAACATCTCCCGCATCACAGCGAAGCCGAACTTCTCGAGCATCTGCGATGGCAGCACTTCCAGCGCCATCGCCAGCTTGAGCACGACCGTCAGGCTGGGCACTTTGTCGCCGCGTTCGACCTGTCCGACATAGGTCGTCGTCAGCCCGGCGCGCTCGGCAAGGTCCTCCTGCGTCCACGCGTGTTCCTTGCGGACACCGCGTACGATTTCTCCGAAGATTGCTGCCTCGCGCGCTTTCGGCACGTGTGGAAGTAACAATTGGTACTGAGTTCTTGTCCAGTAACCACCGTTACCTACTACCGCCACCCGCCTGCATCCTCGGCGGCCGAATGGCGATGCCGAGGAGCGCTCCACCGATTGTGGATTACGGGTTTGGGACGAGAATCAGGTCGCCCGCGCTGATAGCCGTGGTCTCGTTTCCGCTGCGCAGAAGAGCGCGGCCATGCTCGTCGATGCCGCCCCACGTTCCCTCGACCGTGCGGTCTCCGATGACGCAGTGGATACGGTCGCCCAACTGGTGAATCGCGTAACGCCGCCACTCGTCGAGCACGGCGTCGCGATCGAGAGGCTGGCCGAGACGCTTGTCGAGATGTTCGATGAAGGCTTCGGTGGCGCTTTCGACGCCGCGAAAATCGCTGGTCAATTCCGCGATGGTGGTCGCGTTCGGGCGCTCGTCATCAGCAACCGGCTCGACGTTGATGCCGGTCCCGATCAGCAGGAACGCGCGCTCCTCGTTGATGCGCGCCTCGATCAGGATGCCGGCGATTTTCCTGCCGCCGACGAGGATGTCGTTCGGCCACTTGATGCGCGCATCGAGGCCGAAGACCTCGCGCAGGTACGACGCCACGATGTTGGCGACGGCCAGCGGCACGAGCGGCAGCTTCTCGACCGGCAGCGGCAGCAGCGTCGTCGCGTAAATCCCTTTGCCGGCCGGCGACGACCATTGCCGTGCGTTGCGTCCGCGTCCGGCGAACTGCTCGCGGGCGATGATGATCGCCTTCGGCAGCGACAGTTCGTTCTCGATGCACTCGTTCACGATCCGCCGCGCCACGAGGTTCGTCGACGCCACGCGCGGAATCACCGCGATCGATTCGATCGTAGTCAGGCGGTCGACGATGCGGCGCGTGTCGATGGACATGGCGGACTACTGATTCTGCATCAGCTTTTCAATCCGAGCCCGCAGCTCCGCCTGGCGCGCCTGGGCGCCGGCGACGATGGCGGGCGGCGCGTTTTTCATGAACTGCTCGTTGACCAGCTTCGCGTCGAGTGACTCCAGCTCCTTGCGGCTCTTTTCCAGCTCGCGCTCCGTCCGCTCCTGCTGTTCCTTCGTGACCACCTTCTCCGGAAACTCGATTGCGATCGTGAAGCCTTCGACGACGTCGTGATGCGCACCGGCGGGGGGATCGGCGTTGACGATCACTTCGTTCAGGCGGCCGAGGTCGGTCAGCAGATAGGCGTAGGCATCGAAGAAGGCGGCGTCGCGGCCTTCCGCGCGCACGTAGAGTTTGAAGCGATCCTTCGGCGTGAAGCCGCGCTGCGCACGGGCATCGCGGATGGTCGTGATCATGGCCTGAACCCCGCGCACCAACCGCTCTGCCTGGGGATCTTCCAGCGTCTCCTCGGCCACGGGATAGGGCGCCACCATGATCGACGGCTCGACGCCTCCCAGCTTCTGCCAGATCTCCTCGGTGATGAACGGCATGAAGGGATGGAGCAGGCGAAGCGAACGATCGAGCACTTCGAGAAGGACCCGTTTCGCGCGCTGCTGGTCGTCTGGAGTGCCGTGCCTGCCGAGGAGCACCGGCTTGACCATCTCGATGTACCAGTCACAGAACTCGTGCCAGAAGAATTGATAGATCGCATTCGACGCTTCGTCGTAGCGGAAGTCGGAGAGCGCGCGGTTGACGCTGCGCGTGGTCTCGTTGAGCCGCGACAGAATCCAGCGCTCGACGCTCTTCAGCTCATCGCGGTCGATCGCCTTGGCCGCGGCCAGCGTCGTATCGATGTGCATCATCGCGAAACGCGACGCGTTCCAGATCTTGTTGGCAAAGGCGGCATAGCCCTGCATACGCGACTTGGCCAGCGGGATGTCGCGCCCCGAGGCGAAGATGGCCAGCGTGAAGCGGACGGCGTCGGCGCCGAACTCGTCGATCACGTCGAGAGGATCGATCACGTTGCCCTTCGTCTTCGACATCTTCTGCCCGTGCTCGTCGCGCACGAGACCGTTGAGGAAGACCTGGCTGAACGGGGCTTGGCCGGTGAAACGCAGGCCGAACATGATCATCCGCGCGACCCAGAAGAAGAGGATGTCGAAGCCGGTGATGAGGACGTCGGTCGGATAGAAAATTTGAAGGTCGGGCGTGTCGTCCGGCCATCCCATCGTCGAGAACGGCCAGAGTCCCGACGAGAACCACGTGTCGAGGACGTCGGTCTCCTGCGTGATGTTCGTGTCGCCACATTGCGGGCACGATGCCGGATCGTCGACCGACACCGTCATGTGTCCGTTCGCGCAATAGAAGGCCGGGATGCGATGACCCCACCAGAGCTGGCGGGAGATCGTCCAGTCGTGGATGTTCTCCATCCAGTTGAAGTAGGTCGCCTCCCAGCTCTGCGGAAGAATGCGAATCGTGCCGTTGCGCACGGCGTCGATGGCCGGCCTGGCCAGCGGCTCGATCTTCACGAACCACTGCCGCGAGATCATCGGCTCGATCACCGTCTCGCATTTGCCGTGGATGCCGATGGAGTGCGAGTAGTCCTTGACCTCGCGCAGTGCGCCGGAGTCGCGCAGCATCTCCACGATTTTCTTGCGCGCCTCGAAGCGATCCATCCCGGCAAACTGCGGGCCGGCGGCATCGTTCATCTTTCCCGTGTCGTCGATCACCTGCATCTGCACGAGATCGTTGCGCTTGCCGGCTTCGTAGTCGTTCTTGTCATGCGCCGGCGTGACTTTCACGACGCCGGTGCCGAAGGTGGGATCGACGAGAATCGGATCGGCGATGATTGGAATGCGGCGATTGGCGATCGGCAGAATCGCTTCGCGTCCGATCAGATCTTTGTAACGTTCATCATCCGGATGGACCGCCAGCGCGGTATCGCCGAGCATCGTCTCCGGACGGGTGGTGGCAATCGTCAGCAGGCGATCCGAATCGGCGACCGGATAGTCGACGTAGTAAAGCTTCGACGCGCGCTCGACGTATTCGACTTCCACGTCCGAAATCGCCGTGCGGCAGTGCGGACACCAGTTCACCATGGCGATGCCGCGGTAAATCAGGCCGTCGTCGTGCAGCTTCACGAACGCCGTGCGCACCGCGTGGGCCAGGCCTTCATCGAGCGTGAAGCGGAGGCGCGTCCAGTCGGCGGAAGCGCCGAGGCGCTTGAGCTGATCGATGATCTGGTGGCCGTACGACTCCTTCCACTCCCACACCTTTTCCACGAACTTCTCGCGCCCGAGGTCGTGACGGGAGATGCCCTGCTTGTTCAGGTCGCGCTCCACGATCATCTGCGTGGCGATGCCGGCGTGGTCGGTGCCCGGCAGCCAGAGCGTGTTGAATCCGCTCATCCGCTTCCAGCGCACGAGGATGTCCTGCAGCGTGTTGACCAGCGCGTGGCCGATGTGCAGCCGCCCGGTGACGTTCGGCGGCGGGATGACGATCGAGAACTTCGGGCGGTCGCCGTCCAGGAGCGGCGTAAAGAATTCGCCCTTTTCCCAGAATGCGTAGAGCCGCTGCTCGATCTCGGCCGGTTGGTACTGTTTCGGGAGCTCTTCGGACATGAGCGGCGGATTATAAGTGTTGGTCGTTGAGTTGCTCAGCTACTCAAGAACCATGATCCTCGGCATCGAAACCTCCTGCGATGAAACCTCGGTCGCCGTCCTCGACGGCGACGGAAGCGTGCGCATCAACCTCATCGCCTCGCAGATCGAACGCCATCAGCCGTTCGGCGGCGTCGTGCCGGAGATCGCCTCGCGCGAGCATCTGCAGCATCTCTTTCCGCTCATCGCGCGCGCGCTGAGCGACGCGAAGTTGAGTTGGAACGACATCGATCGCATAGCCGTCACGGCCGGGCCCGGACTCATCGGCGCGCTCCTGGTCGGTGTCGCCGGCGCGCAAGGCCTCGCCTACGGACTGGACATCCCGCTCGTTCCCGTCAATCACCTCAAGGGGCACATCTTTTCGCCGTACCTGCAACGCGACGGCGCGTCGATTCCGCTGCCGGAACGGTTTCTCAGTCTGGTCATCTCCGGCGGCCATTCGTCGATTTACGACGTGCGCGATCGCGTCATCACCATGCTCAATCGCACGCGCGACGACGCCATCGGCGAGACATTCGACAAAGTCGCCAAGTTCATCGGACTGCCGTATCCCGGCGGGCCGCAGATCGAGAAACACGCTAATGGCGGCCGCGTCGATCGGAAGCGCTTCCACTTCGCGTTGCCGCAGTTCAACGAAAAGTCGGTCGACTTCTCGTACTCCGGCATCAAAGCCGGCGCGATCCGCCTCGCGCGCGAACACGGCATCAGCGCGACGGGCGATCCGCAGTTGCTGGCCGACTTCTGCGCCACGTTCCAGGAGGCGCTCATCGATCAGCTTTTCGACCGGCTGGAGGTCATCTGGGCCGGTCTGGACGCTCCGAAACCGACCGAAGTCGCCGTGGCCGGCGGCGTCGCGGCGAACACGGCAGTGCGGGAACGCCTGTCCGCCTGGGCGGAAAAGCGCAACGTCATCGTCCGACTGCCCGAGAAGCGCTACTGCACCGACAACGCCGCCATGATCGCCTTCGCCGCGCTGCAGAAACCGGAGGCGGCTGCCGATCCGCGGCGTGTAACCGCCCGTTCACGAGTCCAGTGAAACTTTTCCCGGAATCGTCCGTCCAACATTGTGAGCGGCTGAACAGACAGACCTGATCTCCTACCCCTCTCCTCGAATTCGCCCCGCCAACGCTCAGGCGGGGCGATTCTTTTTGGGCGCAAAATGGGCGGATGAAACGAATCGTCGTTGCCGGCGGCAGCGGATTCATCGGTGAGCCGCTCGTCCGCCGCCTCCTCGCACGCGGTGACGATGTCGCCGTCCTGACCCGCAATCCGTCGAAAGTCCACGCCGGCCGCGCCGTTGTCTGGAATCCACCAACGCAGGGAAGTTGGTCCGACGACGTCGCGAATGCCGACGTCGTCATCAACCTGGCCGGCGAAAACGTCGGCGGCGGCCGATGGACCGCCGAGCGCAAGAAGCGAATCATGGAGAGCCGCGTCGCTGCCACCAGTGCGCTGGTCGAGGCGATGTCGCGCAAACCCGATCCCAAGCGAACGCTCATCAGCGCCTCGGCTACCGGTTTCTACGGCGACCGCGGCGACGAATCGCTCGACGAAACGTCATCCGGCGGATCGGGCTTTCTGGCCGAGGTCACGAAGCGATGGGAAGAGTTGGCGAGGGGCGCGGAGCCGTTCGCGCGGGTGGTCATCATCCGCTTCGGCGTCGTCCTCGCGAAGGACGGCGGCGCGCTGGCCAAACTCCTCCTCCCTTTCCGCCTCGGCGCCGGCGGTCCGATGGGCAGCGGCCGGCAATGGATGCCGTGGGTCGATCGCGACGACATCCTGCGCATCATCGAATGGTCGATCGATCGCGACGCTGCGCGCGGCGCCTACAACGCCACGGCGCCGAATCCCGCGCGCAACCGCGACTTCGTGCAATCGCTCGGCCGCGTCCTGCATCGGCCTGCCATCATCTCCACGCCCGCGTTCGCGCTCCGTCTCGCCCTCGGATCCGAAATGGCCGACGAGATGCTCCTCGGCGGACAGCGCGTTTTGCCGAAGCGCGCGCAGGACGAGAGATTCGAGTTCACGTACCCCGAGCTGGACGCTGCCCTCAAACACGCTGTGTCCGGTTAGAATGGCCCGCTATGGCAGAAAAAGAACAAGGCACCGTCAAATGGTTCAACGACGCAAAAGGCTACGGTTTCATCGTGCGTGAAGCCGGCCCCGACGTCTTCGTCCACCACGCTTCCATCGTCGCCGAGGGCTTCCGCTCGCTCGCCGAAGGCGATCGCGTCGAGTTCGAAGTGGTCGAAGGGAAGAAGGGTCTCGAGGCAAAAGAAGTGCGGAAGATCTCGTAGAAACTTTTTTTCTCGAATCAACGACTTTCGCGTAACTTACGCTTGACTTTCGCTCCGTTACCGCCTACATTGCATCTTTGCGAGGCGGAAATGACGTATTTGACTGAGCGGCAGCGCGACATCCTGCAGTTCATCCGGGACTTCCAGAAGGAGCGAGGGGTTACACCGACCCACCGCGAAATCTGCGATCACTTCGGATTCTCTTCCTACGGAACCGTCTACAAGCACCTTTCGCTGCTGCAGAAGAAAGGGCTGATCAAGCGGGACTGGAACCAGAAGCGCGGCGTCGAGGTGGTTGAGCAAAACGCCAGGCCGGACGCCGCGGTTTCTTCAAACGTTCTCGAGCTTCCGCTCTTCGGCTACATCGCTGCCGGCCAGCCGCTGGCGGTCGAAATCTCTGACGAAACGATCACCGTTCCCGAGCGGCTCACCAGCCGCGGCGAGAACTACGTGCTGAAGGTCCGCGGCGACTCGATGATCGACGACGGGATCATGGACGGCGACTACGTAATCATCGCCCGCCGCCAGCAAGCCGACAACGGCGAAATGGTCGTTGCGAACGTCAGCGGCGAAGTCACCCTCAAGCGTCTCTACCGTGAAGGCGAGAAGGTTCGCCTGCAGCCTGCCAATTCGATGATGCATCCGATCTATGCCGCTGCGCGCGATGTCGCCGTGCAGGGAGTGGTCGTCGGTCTGATGCGCCGTTTCTGATCGCGAAAGTGAGGATTCAACATGGATCTCGTACTCAAACTTCGTGAAATCCGCCGCCTGAAGGGCCTGAGCCAGAAGGATGCAGCGCGCTTGTCGGGAGTCGGCGAGAAGACCATCAGCTCATTCGAAACGGGCGAGCGCGTCGGCGCGATGAAACTCGGTCAGTTGAAACGGCTGCTTGCCGTCTATGGAATGACCGAAGCCGAATTCTTCGGCGGCGGCGTCGAGAAGCAGATCGCGCCGTGGGAGCTCGACCCGGAACAGTTCGCAACGGCGCGGCTCATCGACGAGCTGCAGTCGCTGCCGAAGCATTCGCAGCGCGCATTGCTGGCCAAGTTCCAGCTCATGATCGAGACCCTCGCCGACGTCCACGAGCCGCGGCAGAAACGTCCGCCCCGTTATTCGCAAGAAGACCCGGGGTGGCAGATGCTGGCGTCGCGGAATTGACTCGACCTGCTGAGACAGTTCCACCTCGCGGTGATTGTGTTGGTCGCGCGCTGTTGGCGGAGCCTTGGGCAACCAACGCCGCGGGCCGTGCCCGTTAGTGAAGGAGGTCGGCGCCCTGCATTCCGACGTCCCACATTTCGACGCGATTGCGGCCGTGGTTTTTGGCGGAGTAGAGCGCCAGGTCGGCACGGTCGATGAGGATCGAGGGGCTGAGCGCCGATTCGGATTCGATCGAGTCGATGCCGGCGATGCCGATCGAGGCGGTGACGACGACTGAATCGCTGCCGACTTCGAAGCGGCTCGCGGCGAGACGCTCGCGAATCCGTTCGGCGACGACGGTCGTGTTGCCTACCTTCGTCTCCGGAAGAACGATGCAGAACTCTTCGCCGCCGTAGCGGCCGGGAACATCGTAGACGCGGCAACTGTCGCGCAGCACTTGGCCGACGGAACGGAGGACGCGGTCGCCGGCGCTGTGACCGAACGAGTCGTTGACGCGTTTGAAGTGATCGATGTCCAGCATGATCAGCGACACCGGCGAGCGGTGGCGCAGCGAGCGATTCATCTCGCTGTCGATCTTCTCCATCACGTACCAGCGGTTATATAGGCCCGTCAGCGCATCGCGCGCCGAGATTTCGGACAGTGCACTGTTCCGGTTCAGCAGATCGGCATTCGCTGATTCGACTTTCGCCAACTGCTCCTGCAACTCGAGCACGCGTTCGTCGCGTTGGTCGGCGAAGCGGATCAGCGACGCGATCTCGTTCACGAGTTCGCGCGATTCGGGAGCGAGTGGCTGTTCGAACTGGATTGACGTCGACGGCGACAGCGCGAACGAACGCGAGGCATCAGCCGACGCGGAGTCGACGATCGTCAGTTTCTTCTTGATTGAGGCGGACAGCGACCGCACGATGCGGGCCGCCGCGTCCTGGGCGAACCTGCTCATTCCCACACACTCCCCTCGTTTGGATTCGCGGAGTATCTGAGCACGGCGCGAAGCCGTCAACCCGCCAATTTTGGAGTGCCGCCTAGCGATGCTCGATGCGAAATCGGTTTACGCCTGCCCGGATTTCGTCGCCGCTCTGCACTTTCGTGTTCTGCGCCGGCAGCGTATTGAGGTACGTGCCGTTGCGGCTGCCGAGGTCGCGCACGCGGACGGTACCGTCGGGATCGGGACCGACTTCGAAGTGGCGGCGGGAGAGAAACTCGTCGGGAACGCGGACATGGCCTTCGCGGCCGACCACGAGACCGCTCGTCGGAATTTCGAACTCCTGGCCGTTCAGAGGACCGCCGATGCAGATCAGCACCGGACGCGCCGCAGCTTTTTGTGCCGCGGTGCGCTGCGTGATTTTGTGCACCAGTTCCGCCTCTTCGAGCGGCTTCGGAACATCGAGGCGGATCGGTTCGACCGGCACGCCCTTCTGGTCCGTCGGCTCGATGCTGACGAGAGCCGAGCCGACGCGGAGCAGGTGCATGCCGTCCGCAATGACCGCCTCCGTGATCTGTTGTCCGTCAAGGAACGTCCCCATGTGCGAGTCGGCGTCGCGGACGACGAGATTGCTTCCGACCATCGAAATGGAGCAGTGGCGGATCGACAGCTCGGCTTCGGCCAGTTCCACGTGGCAACCGGTCCGTCCGATCCAGAGCGGATGAAGGCCGATGGTGAAGATCGTATCGACCGCCTCATGCGCGCCGCGGGCGATGATGCGGATCGATCGCGGCGGACCGAGCGTCGGCGTCTGGTGCGGATCAACGGTCGGCGCCGGCGCGGGCGTTTCCGCGCGCTGGACCTTGTATGGCTGCAGGTCGATTTCCTTGATCCCCTCGGGATTGCCGAGGCGCGCGAGGAGCGCGGCCTTGCTGCCGGCGAGCCATTCGCCGCACGCGCAAGTGGCGATCGAATTCGGCAGGCGGACGGCGATCACGCCAGGCACGTCGTACGCCTGCCCGCACTTTGCGCAGCGAATGAGGGGCATGCGCGGATGATAGCGCAGCGCCATACGCTACACTTCCGGCCACCCGCATGCTCTCCGGCGCTCCAACTGAACATCCGCGAAACCGCGTCGGCCTGCGCCCGAAATTCATTCTCGCGTTCGTGGTGCAGACCGTCGTCATCGCCTTGCTGATCGTCGGATTCGTGCAGTGGCGGGTGCGCAATCTGTTTCACGATCAACTGCTCACGCGCGCCGAAGGAATCGCAAGAACGGTTGCCGTCGCGAGCGACAACGCCATGAAAAATGGGCGTGCCGACGACCTTCGTCCGGTTGCCGACGACATCAAAGCGCGCGCGTGGATCGACTATGCGGACTTCGTCGCCGCTGACGGCAGGATCGTCGCGAAATCGCAGGGAACTCCTCCGGCGAATCTCACGCTGACGCCGGGCCGCACCGATCTGACCGATGCCACCGGCGACGAACTGCATCTTTTCGTCGCACCGATCGCAAGCGGCGGATTCTTCCGGCTCGTCGCCAACGAGCGCGAAGCGATGAGCGTCGTTCGCCAGCTTCGATGGGCAAACCTCGGCGTCGCGCTACTTGCTCTCGCGGCCGCGGTCGGACTGGCGTCGATCGGGTCGCGATTCATCATCCGCCCCGTTCTCCATCTCGCCGAAAACGCGCGCAATCTCTCGCAGGGCGATCTCACGCAGCGCGCCGAAATCGGATCGAGTGACGAGATCGGCGATCTCTCCTCGGCCTTCAACACCATGGCCGCGAATCTGGAGAAGACCGTCTCCAAGCTCGTTCGCTCGCAAGCGCAATTGAAGACGGTCGTCGAAACCGTCGGCTCGCGCTCGCGCACCGTGGCCGAGCGCGTCGACGAGCAGCGCTCGATGATCGACAGCACCTATCACTCCATCGATCAGCTCAACAGCGGCGTCCGCAAGATCACCGACAACGTCGAGGCGCTTTCCGCCGCGTCCGAAGAGACTTCGTCGTCGATGCTGGAGATGGTCGCGTCGATCGAGGAAGTCAGCCGCCACACCGACACGCTTTACAACTCCGTCGAAGACACTGCCTCGGCCACCGGAGAGATGGCGACGTCGATCAGCGAGGTCGACCAGAACGTCGACTTCCTGTCGAACTTCGTGACGGACACGTCGTCCTCGATGGTGGAGATGAGCGCGTCGATCGCGCAGGTCGAGTCGAACGCCGCGAAGTCGTACGACCTCGCGCTCGCCGTCGCCGATGCCGCCGAATCGGGGATGAAGGCGGTGCGCGAAACAATCGACGGCATGGAGCAGATCCGCCATTCTGTCTCCGAGTCGAACGCCGTCATCACGCGCCTCGGCGAGCGTTCGACGGCGATCGGCAAGATCCTCAACGTCATCGAAGACATCGCCGAGCAGACGAACCTTCTCGCGATGAACGCAGCCATCCTCGCCGCGTCCGCGGGCGAACATGGCAAAGGCTTCTCCGTCGTGGCCGCGGAAATTCGCGATCTTTCCGAACGGACCGCGTCGTCGACGCGCGAGATCGCGAATCTGATCCGCTCCGTGCAGGACGAAGTCGGCAACGCGCTGCGCTCGATGTCCGCCGGCACGAAGCTCGTCGCCGACGGTGTCTCGCTTTCGCACGAAGCGGGCAAGGCGCTCAACAACATTCTCGAGTCGTCGACCAAGGCGTCGGAGATGGGCAAAGAAATCGCGGCCGCAACGCGCGAGCAGGCCAAAGGCAGCGAGACGGTCACCCAGTCGGTGGGCCGTCTGCAGGAATTGGTCAGCCAGATCAACAGCGCCACGACGCAGCAGGCGCAGGGCTCCGACCACATCATGAAAGCGGTCGAATCGATGCGCGAGGTGACGCGGTACGTGCGCCAGGCGATGGTGGAACAGCGCTCCGGCTCGTCGATGATCTCGGCGTCGGCCGAGCGGATGATCGACATGATCCACGAGATTTTCCAGGTCGCGGCCGGGCAGGCGACGGAGAGCGAAAAGATCGTGGCCACGATGGAGCGCGTGCGCGCGATCGCCGAGGGGAACGGCAACTACGCGATGGAGATGGGCGAGTCGCTGACGACGCTCTCCGAGGCCATCCGCGGACTCGACGAAGAAATCCGCCGCTTCCGCGTGCGCGGATGACGGCGCTGCGCGGGCGCTTCACGAGGCGCGGCGGTGGCGCGATCGTCCATTTCGATCATCCGCCAATTCCAGACGTCATCCATTTCGCGGGCGCGGACTGGCGAGCCAAACGCGAGTTTCACGTAACGCTCGCCGGCACTAAGACGATGCGCGATCTGACTCCGAATGCCGATGACGTGATCAAGCGCGCGGCGCGGCGGCTCACGTTCGGCGTCACACTTCGCGACGAGTTCTGGCACATGCGCGAAGAGAAAACGCGGACCATCGTCCGCATGTGCGACGTCGACGGCGCGGAAGAGTTCTTCGCAGGACTCGAACGCGAGTTGCAGACCACCATCGAACGGCCGCCGTATCACGTGACGCTCTACACGATCGGCACGTTGCGCGGCATCGGCGTCGCTACGCGCGCGGAGCTCGAACGCCTCGGCGAACCGATCGCCGGCGCGGAACGGGACGCGTTGCTGTCGGTCATACAATGAGCGTTATGCCCGACAGCGCCGCGGAATTGCGGCTGATCACCTTCACCGTCGGCCCCGAGACGTTCGTGCTCGACATCATGGGCCTGCGGCAGATCATTCCGTACACCGGCTCGACGACGGTTCCAACGGCGCCGACGTTCATCGAAGGCATCATCGTCCTGCGCAACGAAGTGATCCCGATCATCGACCTGCGCGCGCGGCTCTACCCGCAACTGCAGGAGCGATCGGAGCAGCCGCTCGTCCTCATCACGCACAGCAGCGCCGGCGTCATCGGCATCAAGGTCGACGCCGTCCGCCGCATCGTCAACGTCAGCACCGACGCGCTCCTCCCGCCGCCGCCGATCATCCGGGGCATCCGCGGCGAGCTGTTGATCGCGATCGTTCCGTACGAGGATGAGGTCTACCTTCTCATCGACATCGAGAACATCCTCAGCGGCGATGAGAAGCGCGAGTTGGCGAATGCCGATTTCACGAACGATCAGTCCTTAGTCGACTCCTCCGCCGGCACGTCGGTCCGTTGATCCTTGCGGAATCCGTAGGGGCAGTGGCGGCAGCCGGATTCGCAGCAGTAGCCGCGGTCGCGGAGGAACTTCTCGGTGAAGACCAGGTACGGGCCTTCGTAGTAGAAGTCGATGCCTTCGATCAGCGCGGGCATGCGGGCAACGATATTCCGATATCCTTCGCGCGTGTTTGCGCGGACGCGTCTCCTGCAGATCGCCGAGGGGATGAAAGGGCGGCGGATCGTCGTGTATGGAGACATCGTCGCCGACCGGTTCATCTACGGAACGCCGAAGCGGATTTCGCGCGAGGCGCCGGTGCTCATCCTTCGCCAGTATCGCGACGACGTCCTCCTCGGCGCGGGCGGCAACGCCATCAACAACATTCACTCGCTCGGCGGCGTGCCGATGCCGGTGTCGGTTCTCGGCAATGACGCGCAGGGGCAACAGCTCGTCGATTCGATGGCGGCGCAGGGGATTGACTGCACGGGCGTCGTGCGCGCGGGACGCTACAACACGCCGACGAAAGTTCGCATCCTCGGCGGAATGCCGCATGCGAGCCGGCAGCAGATCGTTCGGTACGACATCGAAGATCACTGCGACTTGACGGATGCCGAGGCCGGGCAACTCGGCGACGCATTACAGGAGCGGATCGCGAACGCGGACGCGGCGTTGATCAGCGACTACGGCTACGGCGCGGTGACGCAGCCGCTGGCGATGGCGCTGACGTCGGCGGCCGCAGGCAAGCCGGTTACGCTCGACTCACGCTACGACCTGCTGCGATTCTCCGGCGTCACCGCGGCGACGCCGAACGAAGAGGAAGCGGCGGAAGCGGCCGGAACGTCGCTCTTCAACGGCGACAACGACGTGCGATTGCGGCAGGCCGGCGAGACGTTGCGCGAGAAGATCGGCAGCGAAGCGCTGCTCATCACGCGCGGCAGCCGCGGTATGGCGCTCTTCGAACGCGATCGCGCCGAGCCGATCTTCATCCCGGTTTACGGCACCGACCAGGTCGCCGACGTCACCGGCGCCGGCGACACAGTTATCGCCACATTTACGTTGGCGCTCGCGGCCGGCGCATCGTTTGCCGAGGCGGCGAAGATCGCGAACTACGCGGGCGGAATCGTGGTCATGAAGATGGGAACCGCGACCGTGTCGAACGACGAATTGCGGCGCGCGATCGAACGCGATGAGGCGCTGCCCGAGTGAACGCGCCGATCCTCGATGAGCGCGCGCTCGACGAAGCGCTCGCAGCCGAACGGGCGGCCGGGCACACGATCGCGTTTGCGAACGGTTGCTTCGACGTTCTGCACGTCGGCCACATCCGCTATTTGCAAGGCGCGGCAAAGGAAGCGGACGTGCTCGTCGTCGGCGTCAATGGCGATGAATCGGTGCGCGAGTTGAAGGGCACGGGGCGGCCGGTGATGAACGAAGCGGAGCGCGCCGAGATCATCGCGGCCATTCGCGGCGTCTCGTACGTCACGATTTTTCGCGAGCGCAGTCCGGCGCGATTGATCGGCGATTTCAAGCCGGACGTGCATTGCAAAGGGACCGACTACACGCCGGACAGCGTGCCGGAGGCGGCGGTGGTGCGGTCGTACGGCGGGCGCGTGGCGATCGTCGGCGATCCGAAAGATCACTCCACGACTGAGTTGCTGGAGACGATGCGACGGCGATGACGGACGCCGCGCCACAGCGCCTCCTGGTCATTCGTCTTTCCGCGTTCGGCGACGTCATCCACACGATTCCCGCGGTCGTGGCGTTGCGCGACGCCTTGCCGGAAACGGAGATCGCCTGGGCCGTCGAGCCGGCGTATGCGGAGCTGGTGGAGATCGTGGCGCGCGTGAAAGCGATCCGCGTGTCGCTGAAGCGCTGGTCGCTTTCGCGGATCGCCGCGGCGAAGCGCGACGTTCGCGGATTCGAGACCGCGATCGATTTTCAGGGATTGATCAAATCGGCACTGATCGCGCGCGTCAGCGGCGCCGCGAAACGCTACGGATTCGCGAGTGACGTCATCCGCGAGAAACCGGCAGCGTGGTTCGTGAACCGGCACGCGAACATCGATCGCTCGAAGCACGTCGTCGAGTGGAACCTCGAGCTTGCGCGCACGTTCGCGCCTGCCATCGCGCGGGTACCGGACGTCGACTTCACTCCGTTTGCGAAGGATGACGACGGCAAACTCGCGCGATTTGAGAATCGCATCGTTCTGATTCCGGGAGCGGGAAAGCCCGGCAAGCAGTGGCCGGTCGAGCGCTTCGCGGAGTTGGCGGCACGGATCGGCAGCGACGCGCTGGTCGTCTGGGGTCCCGGCGAAGAGGCGCTTGCGCGGGCTATCGGCGCCGAGGTCGCGCCAGCCACGAACTTCCGCGAATTGGCGTTCGTCCTGAAGCGCGCGCGTCTCGTCATCGGTGCGGACACCGGACCGCTGCATCTGGCCGCGGCGATCGGCACACCGCTCGCCGGGCTCTACGGCCCGACCGATCCGGCGCGGAACGGACCGTACGGCCAGCTCGACCGCGTCGTCTCCACGTTTGGCACCACCAAGTCGATGCACGACATCGCCGTCGACGACGTCATGCGCCTGATACTCAAAATAAACGCGCGTTGACGCTGTGTCCGGCGTCAGCGTAAACTCGCCGGTCGACGAACCGAAATCTCTGATGCCCCGCAACTTCCGACGACCGCGGCGCGTTGCTTCTGACGCGCTCCGCACACCCGACTCCAAACAATGAGCGTACGCCTTGGCGAACTGTTGACGAAAGCGAGCCTGATCACCCCCGATCAGCTCAAGGAAGCGCTCAAGCTCCAGAAGGAGACCGGCGGCAAGCTCGGCGAGACGCTCATCAAACTCGGATTTGTGGCCGAGGAAGACATCACCGAGTGTTTGTCGCAGCAGTTCGGCGTGCCGTCGATCAACCTCGCGCACTTCGAGATCGACGCCTCCGTCATCAAGCTGATCCCGGCTGACGTCGCGCGCAAATACAACATCCTGCCGGTGAACAAGACCGGCGCGACGGTCACCATCGCCATGGCCGATCCGACGAACGTCTTCGCCATGGACGACATCAAGTTCATGACCGGCTACAACGTCGAGCCGGTGGTCGCCTCGGAGCTCGGCATCAAGGCGGCGATCGACAAGTACTACGGCACGACGTCGTCGCTCGAACTGAAGAAGGTCATGGAAGACCTGCAGCAGTCCGAGAACGCCGATCTCGAGGTGCTGGAAGAGGAAGAAGAGTTCGACATCGCCGCGCTGGCGGATTCGGCCGAAGAAGCGCCGGTGGTCAAGCTCGTGAACCTCATCCTCACCGACGCAATCAAGCGCGGCGCGTCGGACATCCATATCGAGCCGTACGAGAAAGAGTTCCGCGTGCGCTTCCGGATCGACGGGACGCTGTACGAAATCATGAACCCGCCGCTGAAACTGAAGGACGCGATCACGTCGCGCATGAAGATCCTGGCGAAGCTCGACATCTCCGAGAAGCGCCTGCCGCAGGACGGACGCATCAAGCTGAAGATGAAGCTCAACGACAAGAACAAAGAGCTCGACTTCCGCGTCTCCGTGCTGCCGACGCTTTTCGGCGAGAAGATCGTCATGCGCCTTCTCGACAAGGACAACCTGCGCCTCGACATGACCAAGCTCGGCTTCGAGCCGGAGTCGCTGGTGCGTTTCGAGGAAGCGATCTTCAAGCCGTGGGGCATGGTGCTCGTGACCGGCCCGACCGGCTCGGGAAAAACGAACACGCTCTACTCCGCACTATCAAAAGTCAATTCGCCGGAAGTGAACATCATGACCGCCGAGGATCCGGTGGAGTTCAACCTGCCCGGAATCAACCAGGTGCAGATGAAGGAGTCGATCGGCCTCAATTTCGCGGCCACGCTGCGCTCCTTCCTGCGGCAGGATCCGAACATCATCCTGGTCGGCGAGATCCGCGACTTCGAAACGGCGGAGATCGCGATCAAAGCCGCGCTCACCGGACACCTGGTCCTGTCGACGCTGCACACGAACGACGCGCCGTCGACGATCAATCGCCTGATGAACATGGGTATCGAACCGTTCCTCGTCGCGACCTCGGTGCAGCTCATCGCGGCACAGCGTCTGGCGCGCCGCGTCTGCTCGAACTGCAAGGAGCCGGTGGAGATGACGCCGCAGGCGCTGATGAACGTCGGCTTCAAGAAGGACGAGATCGGGACGTTCACGGTGTACAAGGGCCGCGGCTGCGACAAGTGCAACAGCACCGGCTACAAGGGCCGCGTGGCGCTCATCGAGGTGATGGCCATCGACGACACGATCCGCGACCTGATCCTCTCCGGCGGCACCGCCATCGACATCAAGAAACGGGCCGCTGAAAACGGCATGATCAGCCTGCGCCGCTCCGGTCTGATCAAGATCAAAGACGGCACCACGACGATCGAGGAGGTCGTGCGGGAGACCATACTGTAAGTCCGTGGATTCGTAGATCAGCCGATTGGGTCAACGATCACAGCGTTGATTTCCGAATCCACTAATCTACGAATCCACTACGGAGAGCGAATGCCGGTCACACTTCATCAGCTACTCAAGACGATGGTCGAGCGGGGCGGCTCGGATCTGCACGTCACCACCAACTCCGCACCGCAGATTCGCATCGACGGCAAGCTCACGCCGCTGGACATGCCGGCGCTGACGGCGCCGGAGACGAAACAGCTCGCCTACTCGGTGCTCACCGACGCGCAGAAGCATCGCTTCGAGGAGAACCTCGAGCTCGACCTCTCCTTCGGCATCAAAGGGCTGGCCCGTTTCCGCGCGAACATCTTCAACCAGCGCGGCGCCACCGCCGCCGTCTACCGCCAGATCCCCTACGAGATCCTCGGCTTCCGCGAGCTCGGACTGCCGGCCGTCGTCGAGGAGATCTGCAACAAGCCGCGCGGGCTCGTGCTAGTCACCGGCCCGACCGGTTCCGGCAAGTCGACCACGCTGGCGGCGATGATCGACAAGATCAATCGCGAACGGCACGAGCACATCATCACCATCGAAGATCCGGTGGAGTTTCTCCATTCGCACAAGAGCTGCATCGTCAATCAGCGCGAGCTGCACGCGGACACACACTCCTTCGCGAATTCGCTCAAGTCGGCGCTGCGCCAGGATCCCGACGTCGTGCTGATCGGCGAAATGCGCGACCTCGAGACGATCGAGTCCGCGCTGCGCATCGCCGAGACGGGCCACCTCACTTTCGGAACGCTGCACACCAACTCCGCGGCGCAGACCATCAACCGCATCGTCGACGTTTTTCCGTCGCACCAGCAGCCGCAGATTCGCGCGCAACTCTCGTTCGTGCTGGAAGGAATCCTCTGCCAGGCCCTGCTGCCGCACGCCACCGGAAAGGGGCGCGCCATGGCCATGGAAATCCTCATTCCGAACGCCGCCATCCGCAATCTGATCCGCGAAGACAAGGTGCATCAGATCTATTCGATGATGCAGACCGGCCAGGCCAAATACGGAATGCAGACTCTCAACCAGTCGTTGGCGACGCTGTACTTCAAGAAGCAGATCACACTGCAGACGGCGCTGGCCCGCTCGTCTAATCCCGACGAGCTACAGGAGATGATCTCGCGCGGCGCCGGAGCGCTCGCGCCGCAGGGAACCAACGCACCGACAGGCACGCGCCCGCGCTCGGTGTAACGCAGAACTTCGACGGAGGAGATGATGCCGACATTTGAATGGAAAGGATCGCGCGCCGGACAGATGCAGAGCGGCGTTCTCAATGCCGATTCGAAAGAAGCGGCCAGCGAGATGCTCCGCCGGCAGCGCATCGAAGCACCGTCGATCCGCGAGAAGGGGAAGGAGATCGCCTTCCCGAAATTCGGCGGCGGCGTACCGGCACAGCTCGTAGCCATTTTCACGCGGCAGTTCTCGGTCATGATCGACGCCGGCCTGCCGCTCGTGCAGTGCCTGGAAATCCTCGGCACGCAGCAGGAAAACAAGACCTTCAAGCGCGCGCTGATCCAGATCCGGCAGGACGTCGAGTCAGGCTCCAACCTCGCCGACTCGATGCGCAAGCATCCGAAAATCTTCAACGACCTCTACACCAACATGGTCGCCGCCGGAGAAGCGGGCGGTATTCTCGACACCATCCTCCAGCGCCTGGCGCAGTACATCGAGAAGTCGGTGAAGCTGAACAGCCAGGTGAAGTCGGCGATGATCTATCCGGTCGCCGTCATCTCCATCGCCTGCATCGTCGTTGCGGTCATTCTGTGGAAGGTCATCCCGGTTTTCGCGGCCCTCTTCAAAGGCCTCGGCGCCGAGCTGCCGATGCCGACGCAGATCGTGATCTGGCTGTCGAACTTCATCGCCGATTTCTGGTGGCTGATCGCCATCGTCATCGGCGGCACGATCTACGCGCTGCGCCGCTATCACGAGACATACAAAGGGAAGCGTGTCATCGACGGCGCCGTCCTCAAGATGCCGATTCTCGGCCTTCTGATGCGCAAGATCGCGGTGGCCCGTTTCTGCCGCACGCTGTCGACGCTCACCGCGTCGGGCGTTCCCATCCTAGACGGACTGCAGATTACCGCCCGCACCGCCGGCAACTCGATCATCGAAGACGCCATCATGGCCACGCGCAAGTCGGTCGAAGAAGGCAAGACCATCAGCGAGCCGCTCTCCGACACTGACGTTTTCCCGACCATGGTCGTGCAGATGATCGCCGTCGGTGAACAGACCGGCGCGCTGGATACGATGCTCTCGAAGATCGCCGATTTCTACGAAGACGAAGTCGACACCGCGGTGGCCGGCCTGATGAAACTCCTCGAGCCGGTCCTCATCGCCTTCCTCGGCGTCGCCATCGGCGGCATCGTCATCGCCATGTACATGCCGATGTTCACGCTGATTGGACAGATTGGATGATAGCTCTTAGCTGTTAGCTGTTAGCTCTTAGGGGTTATGTGGCACAGACACTCTTGTCTGTGCTGGTGAGGCTCGGGATGACTGTGAAATCTACCCGTGAGCACGACCCTGCTCTTCAATTGCAGCCGCCGCATCTTGCAAAAGCACAGACAGGAGTGTCTGTGCCACACCCATGAACTCCGACGCCCGCATGCTCCTCGCCATCCGCGTCGTCGTCGTGACGACGCTGCTGCTCGCGGCGCTGATCATTCAGTACACCGTCCGCGAGCTGCTGCCGATCAACTATCTCTACACCACTGCGGCCATCACCTACGGGCTCACGCTCCTCTACATCGGCATCGGCTTCGTCGCGTCGCGCAAGGTCAATCTCATCATTCAGGTTGCCGGCGATCTCTTCGTCGAAACGGTGCTGGTTTATTTCACCGGCGGACTCGATTCGCCGTTCTCGTTCCTTTACCTCGTCTCGATCATCACCGCCTCGATGCTGCTCTACCGCCGCGGCGGCCTGCTCAGCGCCAGCGGCGCGGTCATCCTCTACGGCGTTCTCTGCGACCTGATGTACTACGGCGTCGTTCCAATGCCGGAGCAATCGTGGGTCGCGCCGGCGGCATGGACGCCGTCGCGGCTGTATCTGAACCTGGCCACAAACTTCGCCGGCTTCTACGCGACGGCGTTGTTGACCTCGTTTCTGTCGGAGAAGCTGCAAAAAACGTCGAAGGAGCTCGACGCCAATCGCCAAAACCTGGCCGAGCTGCGCGCGCTCAATCAGAACGTTGTCGAGTCGATTCCGTCGGGACTCATCACACTTTCGCCTGACGGCATCGCGACCTTCATCAATCCCGCGGGATGCTTCATTCTCCGGAAGGAGGCGCAGGCGATCGTCGGCCATCCCATTTCGGACCTCGGGTTTTACGCCGATGGCGAATGGGATGCGTTCCGCGAAACGCTTACGGGCGATGCGGTCCTTCGCCGCGAAAAAAACGACGTCGCCATCGGCGATGAACTGCGCACGATCGGATTCGCGGTGACGCCGTTGAACACGATCGAGGGCGCGGCGTCCGGCTACACGCTCATCTTCCAGGATTTGACCGACATGAAAATGCTCGAAGCGGAGCTGCGACTCAAAGACCGCATGGCCGCCGTCGGCGAGCTGTCGGCCGGCATCGCCCACGAGATCCGCAATCCGCTGGCCGCAATCGCAGGATCGGTGCAGGTGCTCAAGAAGTCGGCCGCGCTGAATCCGCAGGAACAACGGCTGATGTCGATCATCCTCAAAGAATCGGAGCGGCTGAACAAATCGATCGCCGATTTTCTCCGCTTCGTGAAGCCGCAGGAAAAACGTCCAGCGGAATTCGACATCGCCGCCAGCCTGGCCGAGACGCTCGACCTGCTGCGCAACTCCGCCGAGGTGGCGGCGACGATTGCCATCGAAGACGAGATCGTGCCGCCGTCGTACACGATCGTCGGAGACAGCGATCAGATCCGGCAGGTCTTCTGGAACGTGGCCCGAAACGCCGTGCAGGCGATGCCGAATGGCGGAACGCTGCGCGTGACGACCGCGGTCGCCGGCGATCACTACAACATCGTCTTCAGCGACAACGGCCGCGGGATGAACGACGCCGACCAGCGACGCCTCTTCCAGCCCTTCCGCACCAACTTTCCGAGCGGCACCGGCCTCGGCATGGCCATCTCCTATCGCATCGTCCAGGAGCACGGCGGCCGCATCGACGTCGCCTCGCACGAAGGTACAGGCACGTCGATCACAGTGTCGCTGCCATCATCAGCAGCGATGAGCAATGCGGTCGCTTGACGCGCAAAAGACGTTGAACCACAAAGACACAAAGAGCACAAAGGGATCTCTTTGTGTCCTTTGTGTCTTTGTGGTTCAAATTCTTTCGTCGTCCCGAAGGTACTTCTCCATCAGCGCCGCGTTCTCCATCATCGCTTGAAGCTGGAACCAGTACGCGCGGCAGTACATCGCGGCCGAGGCGGCGAAGAGAGTGATGTGCAGCCAGTGCGGCGTCTTTCCCGACGCCACGCCGCCGCCCATGATGAACGTCACCATCAGCGCGGCCATCGCGTACATCGCCGTTGGAAACACCTTCGTCTTGAATGCCTTCGTCCGCTGCACGACCTCGGCATCGTTCTTCGCCGCGTCCTTGATCTCTTTACCGGTGCCGATGAAGAAGAACATCGTCATCGATTGCGAGAAGAGGCCGACGATCACGGTGCCGAGCGCGCAGAAGATGTGCGTGGCGATGTGACCCGGCGTGGCGGTGAATCCGAGGACGCCGGTGGCGACGATGCCGACGATGGAGAGGAGCGTGGTGATGAGGAGGAACTGGGCCAAGGGACCGGGATTATAGGTGCTTGATACACTGCCGATCGTGGCGAACAAATCTTCGTACCGCGACGCGGGCGTGAATATCGATGCACAGGATGAGGCGTTGCGCGAAGTGCGGCGGATTGCGCGGGGAACGTTCACGCCGCCGGTGATCTCGGACATCGGATCGTTCGGCGGGCTCTTTCGCGCGTCGTTCGAAGGCATCGAGAAACCGATCTTGGTTTCGTCGACGGACGGCGTCGGGACGAAGCTGCGCGTGGCGCAGGCGATGAAGGTTCACGACACGGTCGGCTACGACCTGGTCTGCCATTGCGTCAACGACATCCTCGTGCAGGGCGCGCGTCCGCTGTTCTTTCTCGACTACTACGCGACCGGAAAGTTGCGGCCTCCGGTGATGACGGACGTCGTTCGCGGCATGGCGCGCGCCTGCAACGAAAACGGCTGCGCGCTGATCGGCGGCGAGACGGCGGAGATGCCGGGCTTCTACGGCGACGACGATTACGACATCGCCGGCTTCATCGTCGGAGTCGTCGACGAGAAGAACGTCCTCACCGGCAAGGACGTGCGCGAAGGCGACGTCCTGATCGGACTGCCCTCGGCCGGTCTGCACACGAACGGCTATTCACTGGCGCGGCGCATCTTCTTCGATCAGCTCGGCCACGATCATCAGACGATCCTGCCGGAGGTCGGCAAGATCGGCGAGGCGTTGCTGGCGCCGCACATCTCGTATCTGAAGCCGCTCATCCCGCTCGTCGAGCAGCGCACGATTCACGCGCTCGCGCACATCACCGGCGGCGGACTGACGGACAACGTTCCACGCGTGCTGCCCGACTCGCTCGACGCCCACATCAAGCTCGGCTCGTGGCCCGTGCTGCCGACGTTCCGATTCCTCGCGCAACACGGCAACGTCGAACACGACGAGTTGCTGCGCGTCTTCAACATGGGCATCGGCATGGTGCTCATCGCCGGCAAAGAACAGGTCGACCCGATCGCCCGCCACTTCTCGCAAATCGGCCAGAAGTTTTTCTTCATCGGCAACGTGGTGAAGGGAAGCGGGAAGGTCGTGTACGACCGTCCGCCGGCGGGGTTTGCGTCGTGGATCGAGTAGTGGTCAGTGGCCACTGACCGCTAAAAAACAATGCGTCTCGCCATTCTTCTCTCCGGCCGCGGATCCAACTTTGCGGCGATTCATGACGCGGTCGTCCGCGGCGAGCTCGATGCGGAAATCGTCTGTGTCATCTCCAATCGCCCGAACGCGCTGGGAGTCGAGCGCGCGCGAGCGCTCGGTTTGCCGGTGCATGTGATCGATCATCGCGCGTTCGACAGCCGCGCCGCGCACGAGGCGGAAGTTCTGGCGATTCTGGAAAAGGCGCGGCCCGATTTCATCGCCCTTGCCGGCTACATGCGGCTGCTGTCGCCGGCGTTCATCGGCGCGTATCCGATGCGGATCATCAACATCCATCCGTCGCTGCTGCCGGCGTTTCCGGGCGTCGATGCGCAGGCGCAGGCGGTCGCTTATGGCGTGAAGGTCTCCGGCTGCACCGTGCACTTCGTCGATGAAAACCTCGACGCCGGTCCGATCATCGTGCAGCGCGCCGTCGCGGTGCGATCTAACGACAACGCCTCCACGCTCGCCGCGCGCATACTCGAGGAGGAGCACGCCGCGTACGTGGAGGCGTTGGTGAAACTGGCGTCAGGCAACTATCGCGTCGACGGGCGCCGCATCAATTTCGATTAGAACGGCCAGAACTTCTTCCACCACGGTTGTTTTTCGACTGCCATCTGCGCGACTGCCGGGACTCGTCCGATCTGCTGGCCGCCCTGGCTCACGACCGCTACGCCGACCTGCTGGCCGGCGCGAACGGGTGCCGTCAGGTTGCTCGGCAAGAAGCGAACGCTGATGCCGCCTTCCTGTCCGCGCTGGATGAGTGTGCGCACGTCCGCCGCGGCAACGGCGTTCACGGTTTTCGCCTGGCCGTCCGCGACGTTCGCTTGGCCGACGACCGTTCCCTTCTTCAGCGGAACGAGCTGGCGCCAGTGCGCGAATGCGTCGTTGAAGAGGCGCGCGGCGATACCGAACGAGCTTTCCGGTCCCGACGGCGCGCGAGCACCCATCACGACGGCGATGACCTGCATATCGCCGCGTTGCGCCGAGGCGGTGATGCAGTAGCCGGCGGGGCCGGAGTAACCGGTTTTGATGCCGGTGGCGTCGCCGTAGTAGTCCTTGCTCTTCGGGTTGATCATGTGATTCGGATTGGTCAGTCCCGAGGTGTAGGTCGCGTTCGTGAACGGAATCCAGGGAGTCTTCGCGTATTCGCGCATCAGCGGATACTTCATCAACTCCTGCCCCATCACTGCGAGATCGTGAGCGCTGGAGACGTCGATGCGCTTCGGGTCCTGGCTGTTCGGAAGGCCGTGCGGATCGTAGAACGTCGTTTCTTTCAACCCGAGCTGGCGAGCCTTGTCGTTCATCAGATCGGCGAACGCCTCGGCGGAACCGCCGAGTTTCTCCGCGATCATTTCCGCGGCGTCGTTGGCCGAGCGGATCATGGTGGCCTGAAGCAGCGTCTGCATCGGGAAGACCTGCCCTTCACGCGCGAAGATCTGCGAGCCGCCCATCTTGCTGGCGCGCGCGGACGTCGTCACCGGCGTATCGAGCTTGATCTCGCCCGACTGGATGCGCTCCATGGCGATGATGCAGGTCATCATCTTGGCCATCGACGCGGTGGGCAGCGGCACGTGCGCGTTCTCTTCGAACAGCACGCGGCGGCTGTTGGCGTCGATCACGTACGCGGCCGTGTAGCCCTTGCCGGTCGTGTTGACCTGCGCGCCTTTGGCGGCGCCGGTTCCTTCTTCTTCCTGCGCGAACGCGGCGGAAGCGATTGCAGCAACAAACAGCACAACGAAACAACGTTTCGTCGAGAGCACTCCGGGAAAAGAATTGGTCAGAGTTGTTCGGCGTGAGCGCGCTTGGGGCGTTTCTTTGTCGCTCGCGAGGTACGCGGGATTGATCCGATGACCGTCCAGTCGTGTTTGTGCACGACTACCGGCTCGTTGGTTTTCGGCCACAGCTCGTTGGGGATGTAGTAATAGCCGTCGCCGAGGACGCGCGACTTGATGGCCAGATCGCGCATGCTTTTGCAGAGACCCTTCTTACCGCGGATCGCGCTTCTCTCTACCATCACACCCGTCTGTTCTCCGACGCCCTGGTAGATGCTGATTTCGGCGCAGAGCGAATTTACTAACGTCATTGATGCCACTCCGTTCGGGAGTGGTTTAGCAAGATGTGAACCATGGGGGCGGGAAGTGGGGTGTGGGGGGTGGGAGAGACGGACGATGAGACGCTAACTTTCCACACCCCACCCCCTACGCCCACTCCCATACAATCCCCCCAATGGCCGACGACACCAAGAAGAAAAAACGCATGGACAAGGCGCGCTTCCGCGCCGTTCTCAAGGACGCGGGCGAGATCATCTGGCGTTCGCGCCTGCGCCTCGCCATCGGCATCCCGCTGCTGCTCGCCAACAAACTCTCCGGCATCGTCCTGCCGTATCTCTCGAAGCTGCTCTACGACAACGTGCTCGCCAAAGGGCAGGTCGCGCTGCTGCCGAAACTGGCGTTGGTGAGCGCGGGCGTGGCCCTCTTCGGAGGCATCACCGACTACGCGCTCGCGCAGATCCTCGGCATCGCCGCGCAGCGCTCGATCACCGACCTGCGTACGAAGCTGCAGCAGCACGTGCAGCGCCTTCCGATCCGCTACTTCGACTCGACCAAAACCGGCGTGCTCGTCTCGCGCGTCATGAACGACGCCGAGGGAATTCGCAATCTCGTCGGCACCGGGCTGGCGCAGGTCTTCGGCGGCATCGTCACGGCCGGATTCGCGTCGTTCTTCCTCTTCCACTTCAGCGCGCGGCTGGCGTCGATGGTCTTCCTGGCGTTTTTCGCATTCGCCGGAATCATGTTCTGGGCGTTTTCGACGGCGCGTCCGATGTTCAAGAAGCGCGGCGAGGTCTATGGCGACGTCACCGGCCGACTCACTGAAGGCTTCTCCGGCATTCGCATCGTCAAGGCCTACACGGCGGAAGAGCACGAGGAGAAAGTCTTCGACACCGGCGCGAGGAAGCTGCTCAACCTCATCGTCGGCACGATGCGGACGATCTCCACCGCCGGCGCGATGACCACGTTCCTGGTCGGCGCCGTCAGCGCGGTGGTGATGTTCGTCGGTGGCCATCAGGTCGTCGCCCACAAAATGTCGCCGGGCGATCTGATCGCCTTCACGCTCTATCTCGCGCTGGTGATCGGCCCCGTCGTGCAGATCGTCTCGATCGGAACGCAGCTTTCCGAGGCGTTTGCGGGATTGGAGCGGATGCGCGAAGTTTTCGGCGAGACGCGCGAGGACGAGCGGGACGCGTCGAAAACGGCCACGCCCGACATCGCCGGCAGCGTCGAGTTCCGCGACGTCTGGTTCGAGTACACCGCCGGCGTTCCAGTGCTGAAGGACATCAACCTGATCGCGCCCGCGGGCAAGTCGATCGCGCTGGTCGGTCCGTCGGGATCGGGCAAGAGCACGATGATCTCGCTGATCGCGGCGTTTCACCGGCCGACGCAGGGCGAAGTGTTCGTCGACGGCAAGCCGCTCAGCAGTTTCCGCCTCAGCGACTATCGCTCGCACCTCGGCATCGTGCCGCAGGACTCGTTCCTCTTCGCCGAGTCGATCTACGAGAACATCGCCCTCGGCAATCCGAGGGCGTCGCGCGAGGAAGTCCTTCGCGCCGCGCAGATCGCGCACGTCGACGAGTTCACGGAAGGCTTCGCCGAAAAGTACGACACGATCGTCGGCGAGCGCGGCGTGCGGCTTTCGGGCGGACAGAAACAGCGCGTGGCCATCGCGCGCGCGATCGTCGCCAATCCGCGCATTCTGATCCTCGACGAAGCGACGTCATCGCTCGACAGCGAGTCGGAGGCGCTCATCCAGGACGGCCTCAACGCGCTGATGAAAGGTCGGACGACCTTCGTCATCGCCCACCGCCTCTCCACGATCCGCAACGCCGACCAGATTCTGGTGCTCGAAGACGGCCAGATCACCGAACGCGGCACACACCGCGAGCTGATGGTCCTCGGCGGACGCTATCGCAGCCTCTACGAGAAGCAGTACGGCGTGGCCATCAACCGTTTTGTGAACGAAGGGGAAGAGCTGAAGGACCTCGCCGCGAAGTAAGCGGCGTCACTCCTTCAGTTCCACGTTCCAGTACGCCTCATCCAGAAAGTTCTTCCAGATGTCCGGGAAGTTGCGTCCCTGCAGGCGGTGGAGGGGATGCCATTTCGGCCGCACCGGCTGGCGCTTGATCTGAAGGCCGGTCTCGGTCAACAGCTTGTTGCCCTTCTTCACGTTGCACGGCAGGCAGGCGCAGACGACGTTCTCCCACGTCGACTTTCCGCCGCGCGAAATCGGCACGACGTGGTCGAGCGACAGTTCCGAGGAGGAAAACTTCTTCCCGCAGTACTGGCAGCGATTGCCGTCGCGCAGATAGATGTTGCCGCGCGAAAACTTCACTTCCTGCCGCGGCAGGCGGTCGAAGACCAGGAGCTGAACCACATGCGGAATCAGGATGTTACGGCTCGGCGTGCGGACGAAGTGATCCTCGTCAGGCTGAACGGGGATGTCAGCCCAGTTCTCGAAGTCGTAGGTGCGGTACTCGGAGTCGACAGCCTTGACCTGGCCCTTGTACAACAGGGTTAGAGCGCGACGTGCAGAAGTGATCTGCACCGCCTGGAAAACCCTGTTCAGGACGAGCACGTGACCGTCGAGCATAATTCGCCACTCGTAACGCCGCGCAAAGCCGAGGTTGTTTCCATACTCGCCAGTTCGCGGCGAGTCGGGACATTCTACACGGCGGCGACGCGCCGCGGCGTTTGTTGCCGAAGGCTCCGCCGACACGTGCGCGAGGGCTTCCGAGCCTGGCGAGTTGAAAAAACTCCAAACTTAAGAGATAGTTAGCGCCTGAGTCGATTCTGAATCCAGCTCTGCGGAGCGCATTCCGGGTGTGGTTTTTGGGAGGCATGTATGCGCGTTTTGTCACGGCTCGCCCTTGTTGTCCTCGCAGTCGCCGTCCTTTCCGCTCCGACGGCAATCGCCGATCAGTTCCAGGCTTCGTGCCCGTTGACGCTGGTTGCGACCAATGCCGGACCGACTGCGTTCTACCAGTCGCCGCACGGCGTTTTCCGCTTCGGATCGCAGGTGTTCGCGCTCCGCGGACAAACGTTGACGACCTACACCGTCACCGACCTCGGCGATATGCAGATCGCCCGCGAAGACTTCATCGGCGCGCTGGCTGCCCGTGAAACGAAGGGCGGCGTGGCCTTCAGCGCCGGCTTCCTGTACGTCTCCAGCGAAGCGGGTCTCGAGATCTACGACCTCCGCAACGTCCGCGCCGGCGGCACCGCGCCGATCCTCGTCTCCCGCACGCCCGGCCTGCGCTATCACCGCCTGGCCATCAGCGGAAACACTCTGGCCGCGCTCTACCCGGCCACCGACCTGCCGTGCTCCGCGAACTTCCCGGCCAACCCGCCGGGCTGCTTCAATCAGATCGACATCTACAACGTCGTCAATCCGCTGGCGCCGGTCCGCGTCAGCTCGCTTTCGACGTTCCTCAATCCTCTGGGCGGCTACAACGACATCGCCTTCAACTTCGGAATCCTCATCGCGGCCGCGAACGGCAGCACCGTCGCCTGGAACCTCACCAATCCCGCCTCGCCGACGCTCGTCAGCGGCTCCGCCGTTCCGGGCACGTTCCTGGTCAGCAACGGCACGAACCTGCTCGGCGTCGGCAACGACACCGCGATCATCACCTACACGCTCACGCCGGGCGATCCCTCCACGTTCTTCCATCCGCTCACCTATCACTCGACCGCGAATCTGCAGGTTGAGCGCGCGAATCCGATCGTGTTTCATCCGCAGGCAGCCTTCGATGAAGCGAGCGGACGTCTGGTGACGATGATCGACGAGCTCGATTACCAGACGCTGCAACCGGCGCGCACCATCGCCTTTGACGTCTTCGACTACGCCACCGCCATGCTGGAAGGTCGCGATCCGCGCCAGTACGAGCAGGTTTCGTATACGCAGGGCGACGAAGTGAAGTGGAATCCGCTGCCCGTCGGCTCGCTCGTCTACGTCGTCGGCGAAATGACCGGCACGCAGACCTACGGCGCTTGCGGATTGATGACCGGCAAGATCGAATTCGACTCGGTCGCCGGCACCGTCTGCGGCGGCGCCGAGATCCACGGCTGGGTCACAGGCACGTTGAAGATCACCAACGTCGAGTTGCTGCTGGACGGCGGCTCGCTCGGATCGGCATCGCTATCCGGACCGCCGCGCATCGACATTCCGTCCACGACGCCGGTGTCGACGTGGCGCGTTTCGGCGAATCTCGACGCCATCACCCGAGGAGAGCACGTGCTGCGCGCAATCGGAACGGATGCGGCCGGAAATCGACGCCAGTTCTCGAGCCAGCGCATCTTCTTCCCCGGCCCGGGATCGAACTGCGTCGCGCGGCGCCGCGCGGTGTAAGTCACGCGAACGATTCAACGATCGCCAGCGCCGCTGCACGCGGATTGCCGGCGTCCGTAATCGGCCGTCCGACGACGATGTAGTCGGCGCCCGCTGCGATCGCCGCGGCGGGCGTCATCGTTCGGCGCTGATCTCCCGCCTCGCTCCCCTCGGGGCGAATACCCGGAACGACGAGCTGCATCGCGGCGCCGCACGCGTCGCGAATGGCAGCCACTTCGTGCGGCGATGCGACGATGCCGCGCAGGCCTGATTCCTGCGCCAGTTTCGCCAGACGGACCGCATTGTCGAGAGGCGTTCCGCGGAAGCCGATGCGTTGCAATTCGGCGTCATCGAGGCTGGTGAGAATCGTGACGCCGAGGACGAGCATGGAATCGACGCTGCACGCGCGAAGCATCGCCTCGCCGCCAGCCGTATGCACCGTCACCATCGCCGCGCCGAGGGACGCGGCTTCGGCCACGGCGTGCTTTGCCGTGTTCGGGATGTCGTGAATTTTCAGATCGAGGAAAACCTTCGCGCCGCGGTCGACGACTTCGCGCACGATCGACGGACCGTTCGCGACGAATGCCTGCAAACCGATCTTCAACACGCCGGCCGTGCCGTGCAGTGCATCGGCGAGGCGGAGGATCTCGTCGCGCGAAGAGCGATCGATGGCCACAATCAATCGGTCAGTTGCTTGCATATTCGGCATGATAGCGACCGCATGAACAAATTCGACATCGCCCGCGCGCTCGACGACATCTCCAGCTACCTCGAGCTGAGCGAGAACAACCGCTTCCGCGCGCTGGCCTTCGAGCGCGCTGCACACAGCATCCGCGCGCTCGATGCCGAGCCGGCCGATCTCCTCGCGAGCGGCGAACTGGTGAAAACGCCCGGCATCGGCAAGGCCACCGCGGCCATCATCGAGGAGCTGGTCCGCACCGGTGAATCGCGCTATCTCGCGGAGCTGCGCGCGCAATATCCGCCCGGCATCTTCGAGCTGCTCCGCGTTCCGAAGCTCGGCCTGAAAAAGATCGGCATCCTGCACGAGAAACTCGGCGTTGGAAATCTCGATGAGCTCGAAGCCGCCGCGCGGGAAGGGCGCGTCGCGCCGCTGCCGGGATTCGGACCGAAAACGCAGCAGTACATCCTCAGCGGCATCGAGAAAGCGCGGCGGCGCGAGTCGCACTTTCTGCTGCCGATCGGCGTCGAAGTCGGCGAACAGATTCGCGAGCATCTCGCGGCCATCGAAGAGATCGAAGATGCCGAGGTGAGCGGAAGCGTGCGGAGGCGGCTGGAGATCATTCGCAATGTGAACATCGTCATCGCCACGCGCGATCAGGAGGCGGTCGTCCGCGCGCTGGCGAAGTTCGTCGAGAGGATCGAACGGATCGACGACGATACAGTGAAGGCATTCGCGCGCAACGAGATCGACGTCTGGTTTCACTTCGCGAAACCGGATGGCTTCGGCGCGACGCTGCTCGTCACCACCGGCACGCCGGAGTTCGTCGCGGCCTTTCTCGAACGCGGTGGAAAGCTCAGCCGCGCCCGCACCGAAAAGGAGTTGTTCGACAAAGCCGGGCTCGCGTACGTCGATCCGGAGCGCCGCGAAAATGGCGACGACCTCAAACGCAAACGGCATCGGCGGCTGATCGAAGTCTCCGACCTGCGCGGCACGTTCCACGTCCACACCACCTTTTCCGACGGCCGCAACACGGTGCAGGAGATGCTGGCCTCGGCGCGCGACCGCGGCTTCGAATACGTCGGCATCTCCGATCATTCGCCGGCTGCGTTTTACGCCGGCGGCTTGAGCGTCGACCAGCTCAAACTCCAGCACAAAGAGATTGCCGCCCACGAGCGCGAAGTCGCCCCGATGCGCGTCTTTCGCGGCACCGAAGCAGACATTCTTCCCGACGGCACGATCGACTACGACGAGAAGACGCTGAAGAAATTCGACTTCGTCATCGCCTCCATCCACTCGCGTTTTCAGATGCCGAAGGACGAGATGACCGAGCGCATGCTGCGCGCGCTCGACAATCCGTACGTGACGTTCCTCGGCCATCTCACCGGCCGCAAGTTGCTCTCACGCGACGGCTACAGCGTCGATTTCGAGCGCATCTTCGAGAAAGCCGGCCAGCGCGGCGCGATGATCGAGATCAACGGCAATCCGAACCGCCTCGACCTCGACTGGCGCCACATCCGCCGCGCCATGGACCTCGGCGTCGGCTTCGCCATCACCCCCGACGCGCATTCGATCCACGAATACGCGGCGCTCATCAGCGGCACCTGGGTGGCGCGCAAGGCGGGCCTCACGCCGAAGGAGATTTTCAACACGAAGCCCGCGGAAGAAGTCGCGGAGTATTTGAAGTCGCGACGCGCCCTGCATCCATAGGGTTAGCAGGATCAGGCAGTGCATCTTGCCAAAGCACAGACAAGAGTGTCTGTGCCACACAATCCTGCCTTGTCTGCGCAATCGCTCTTACCGGCACAGCCGGTGTGGCACAGACACTCCTGTCTGTGCTGCTGATGCTCGCGACGCCTGAGGCTTACACCAGGTTCGCGGCGTTATCCGCCCGCTCACGCTCCAACGCGGCCACCCGTTCGCGAAGGTCGTTCAGCTCCGTGTGAATCTTCGCCAGCTCCTCTTTCACTGATTCGCGGGCGAATTCCTGCAGCCGCGTCTGCATGCGCTGCGTCTGTTCTGACGAGAATTGCGTGAGGCGATTCAGCGGCTCGCCAAAGAGGTCTTTCAGCAGTTGTTCAAAGTCGTTCGGCATGTACCGGACCCGAGCAATTGAAGTGCCACGGAAAGTCGTGGGAGAATCTGCGCGGTCCATGCAGATTCAGAGCTTCGCCGATTTCTGGCCGGACTACGTGCGCGCGCACTCCCGCGAACGCACGCGCGTGCTGCACGCCATCGGCTCCGTGCTGGCCGTGGTGATGCTCGGCCTCGCCTTCGCCGTCAGCCTCTGGTTCCTGATCGGCGTCCCGCTGATCGGCTACGCCTTCGCCTGGTACGCGCACTTTTTCGTCGAGCACAACAAGCCGGCGACGTTCGGGCACCCGTTTTACTCGCTGGCCGCCGATTACCGCATGCTCTTCCTGATGATGGCCGGCAAGATGGACGCGGAAGTGGAACGATGCTGCGGAAATGGCGTGGCCGCGGTCAGTCCCTCGGCGTGAGTGTCCACCACTCGTCGCCGCGCGTCTCCAGGATCCATTCGCCGGAGAACATGTTGCCGGTGAACCAGAGATCGAAACGGCGCCGCTCAAAACTGCCGTCGATCAGCTCGTAGCAGCCGATGTCGGCGATCGAGATGCGATTGCGCCAAGCCGCCGGAACTTCGCCGCGAAAATAGGCAGGATCGATCGCGAGGTCGTCCGTCGGCATGGCGCGATCGGAACGAAGAATCCAGCGTTTGAACGTACCGCCCATGTTCAGCCACAACTCGTTGCCCATCTCCGTTTTCGCCACGATGAAGAGCCGTCGTCCGCTCTGGCTGCGCGCCTTCGGAAGGCGGATGCCGCGAATGGTGACTTCGCCGCTCTCCGATTCGGGAATCCGAGCCGCGCGCGATGTGAGCTCCGGGATGGTCTGCTTCAACCGCAGCACCGGCGCAAAGAGATCGCCGATTTTCTTCAGCCGCGCGATCGCCGCATCGGGATCGAAATCGAGATCGTCCGCCGCTTCGACTTCCTCCCACGTCACCGGCATCGAGACGAACGGCCGCTCGCGCTTGGCGCGCAGCGAGTAGACCGACACCGTCGTCTTGAAATCGGCGTTCTGGCTCCAGTCGATGAAGATTTTCTTCGCCCGGAACTGCTTCCCCATCTTCGCGGTAACCAGTTCCGGATTTCCCCTGGCCAACTCCTCGGCCACGAACCGCGCGAAACTTTCCGTCGCATCGTGCGACGCGGTCCCGTTCAGCGGTACGTACACCTGCAACCCTTTCGATCCCGACACCTTCGCGAACGATTTCAGTCTCAGCGTTGCGAGGGCGTCGCGCAGCACGAGCGCGACTTCGCAACACATCTCCAATGACGCTCCCTCGCCGGGATCGAGATCGAAGACGACGGACGTCGCGCGCACGATGTTTGGCGCGCGATGCAGGAAAGGATGAATCTCGATCGCGCCAACGTCGGCCGCCCAGGCCAGCGTCCGAACGTCGTCGATGATGATGTAGTGGATCTTCGAATCGCCGCTTCGACGCGGCACGTCCACGGTGCGAACCCAATCGGGCGTGAACGACGGCGCGTCCTTTTCCCAGAACGACTCGCCGCGCACGCTGTCGGGATAGCGCTTGAGCGACACCGGCACGTTCTTCAGATGCGGCAGCAGCCACTTGGCCACGCGCTCGTAGTAATCGACCGCGTCGTTCTTCGTGAAGCCGCTCTTGGGAAAGAGCACGCGATCGGGGCGCCGCGCCACCTTTTTCGCCGCCACGCGTCACCGTCCTGCAAAGTTCATCGCACGCAACCGGACTCGGCGAACCGATTGCATCCCATCCGCCGCATGGCCCGCATCCTCTCGATCGTTCTGATGTTTCTCGCGGTGGCCGCGGCCGCGCAGGACGTCGCGCTGCAGCCGATCGCCACCGGACTCGATCAGCCGGTCGCGCTCACGCATGCCGGCGACACGCGCCTCTTCATCACCGAGCAGACCGGCACGATCCGCATCTACGACGCGCTCGGGCTGCGCGCCACGCCGTTCCTCGACATTCGTTCGATCGTGCTCAGCGGCGGCGAGCGCGGCCTGCTCAGCGTCGCCTTCCATCCGCACTATCGCGACAACGGACTTTTTTACGTCTACTACACGAACCGCAACGGCGACAACAATCTGGCGCGCTACAGCGTCTCGGCATCCGATCCCGACCGCGCCGACGCGGCGTCGGGCACGATCCTGCTGACCATTCCGCATCCGTTTTTCGCGAACCACAACGGAGGGCAGCTGCAGTTCGGACCCGACGGCTATCTCTACATCGGCACCGGCGACGGCGGCTCCGCCGGCGATCCGAACAACAACGCCCAGAACCTCAATCAACTCCTCGGCAAGATCCTCCGCATCGACGTCGATCACGGTTCGCCCTACGCCATTCCGCCGTCCAATCCGTTCGCGCAGCGAGCCAACACGCGCGGCGAGATCTGGGCTTACGGAGTCCGCAATCCGTGGCGCTTCAGCTTCGACCGCGCCACCGGCGACCTCTGGATCGGCGACGTCGGGCAGGACGCATTCGAGGAGGTCGACTTCCAGCCCGCATCGAGCATCGGAGGCGAAAATTACGGCTGGCGAAAGATGGAAGGGCAGCACTGCTACAACCCGGCATCGAACTGCATCGACGCCGGCGTGACGTTTCCGCTCCTCGAGTACTCCCACGCCGGCGGCGCCTGCTCCATCAGCGGCGGCTATCGCTACCGCGGCACGCAGATCCCGTCGCTCAAAGGTGCATACATTTACGGCGATTACTGCAGCGGCACGATCTCGAAAGCGACGCAGATCGGCACGAGCTGGGTCGCCAGCACGCTCTTCACGACCAACTTGCGCATCAGCGCCTTCGGTGAAGATCTCAACGGCGATCTCTATGTGATGGATGTAGCGAAAGGGATCGTCTACAAAATCGCGCCGCGCGGAGTCACGCGCCGGCGGGCGGTGCGCTGACGCTTGCCTCGAACCACCGCGGGATCAGCATTCCCGCGGTGAGGTCGTACGCGAAATGCACCACCATCACCGGGATCAGCGATTGCGCGAGCCAGACGAGCGCGTGACACGCCAGGGCGATGACGAAAATGCCGGCCATGCTGCGCAATCCCTGCATCGCGTGAGCGGCCGCAAACGCGATCGACATCGCGACCATCGTGATCATTGTGATTCCGATCAATCGCTGCGCGAGCTCCGTCATCACGCCGCGGTAGGCGAATTCCTCGACAATCCCAGCGACGACGCAGAGCAGCACGTATGGCGGAAGTTCGGCCCGATCGTGAGGCAGGATGTCGTAGAGCCGCTGTTTTGACGCGGCAGTGCGGCTCGACCAGCGCAGCTTCAGCATCAGCACTGCCCCAACGTACATGCCCGCCGCCGCGCTCCATGCGATCAGCGGCCGTTCCGGCGACGGCATGGACAGGATGCCGTGCGTGTGCGCGGCCCACGCGAAGATCGCGCCGAGGAAGAGCTGAAAAAGAATCGTTTGGCGAAAGAAGCGCGATCGCGAAATCGGCAGCGGTCTGTCGCCGAGGCGGCGTGCGGATTTGACGATGAAGATCGGGAGAAGCACGCCCACGAACGCCAGCAGCACGATTCCGAGCGCGTTGACCTCGTCAGGAATCAGCGCGCGGATCATCGATCACCAGCGATGACCGCAGTCGGCGCAGCGAAACGGCGACGCGACGAGAAAGAAAATGCAGACGGCCATGATCAGGTAGAAAGCCATGATCAGTTGCTCGACCGCAACGCCGACCGCGATCAGTAGCCCGGCGCAGATCAGAAAGCCGGACAGACGGCGCGTGCGGCGGACGTCGGGCGAACCGCACTTCGGACACTGCTCAGGAAAACGGATGGCATGTTCGGCGGTGGCGGTCGTCTTTTCTGCGACATCCAGTCCCGCGATGCGATTGAGGATCTCCTCGGCACGATCCGCATCCTCGGCGGCGACCTGCAGCTTCACGCCCATCGGCGACATGTAGGGAGCAATCGCGGTCACATTCTCGTCGCCGAGAAAAGCCGGAACGCCTTCATCCGTGAGGACGGCCTTGGCGAGCTCCGCGTCGTGCGCGGTGCGGAAAGTGGTCAGGGTTACCAGCGGCATGCGGCGCGGATTGTAGGCCGTTATCATCCGCGCCGTGCCGCGGCGCTTCGATCGCTTCATCGATGACCTCTCGTCCGTCGAGCTGTCGACGCGCGCGTGCAACCAGTTCGCGCGCACGGGAGACGACGCGCGCGGCAACGCGATCCGGCGCCGCAATCTGCGCCTTTACCTCGAGGAGCTAGACGCCATCAGACCGCGGCTGCTCCTCGTCGGCGAGGCGGTGTCGTATCGCGGCGGACGGCTCACCGGCATCCCGTTCGTCAGCGAGATGGTGATGCTCTGCGGCGTCGACCTCGCGGATGGCTCGCGTGTTCTAGGCAGCGAACGCGGCTACCGCAAAGCCGATCTTTCGACGCGCGTGTCGACCGAGGCCAGCGCGACGATGGTGTGGGGAACGATTCGCAACATCGAGCCGCTGCCGCTGCTCTGGAACGCGTTTCCATTTCATCCGTTCGACGCTGGGAATCCGCTCACGAACCGGATGCCGACGCCGGCGGAGTTGGAGATCGGCGCGATATTCATCATGAGACTCATTCGCCTTTTCGGAATCGAGCGCGTCGCCGCGATCGGCAATCAAGCCTCCTTCAGCCTGACGCGCCTCGGCATCCCGCACGAGAAGGTCCGTCATCCATCGCAAGGCGGGAAGAACCTCTTCGTCGCCGGAATGGCGCGCCACTCGCAATTTCCGCGCGTGGAGGATTCCATGCCGCGCAAGAGCCAGATTCAGGAAATCAAAGAAGGCGTTTCGACGCGCACGAAAACCTACTCCGGCAAAACGCAGCCCGCCGGCCCGAAAGCGCCGCTGCCGACGAAAAACGCCGTGCGGTTATCGACTGTGCCGAGCTCCGCAAAGGAAAAATACAAAGGCGGGCGCGATTGATATGCGGTTTAGGCCGGGAAGTAGCGGTCGCGGAGGCGCGCGAAACAATCCGCGAACCTACTTTTCCATCTGCTTCAGGATTGCGTCCATCTCGTCCATCACCCGATTCATCTTCTTCATCGTCAGGTCGAGCGGCTCGGACGTCGTCATGTCCACGCCCGCGTCCTTGAGCAGATCGATCGGATACTTCGATCCGCCGGCGGAGAGGAACGCTAAATACCGCTTCGTCGCGGTCGCGTCGCCGGACATCACCTTCTCCGACAACGCCGCCGAGGCCGTCGCTGAGGTCGCGTATTGATAGACGTAGTACGTCCGGTAAAAGTGCGGGATGTAGGCCCACTCGTGTTTCACCACGTCGTCGACCTTGCACACGCCTTTGTCGTCGCCGTAGTAGCGCTTCACGATATCGAGGTAGATCGTGTCGAACGTGTCGCCGGTCAGCGGTTCACCCTTCTCCGCCGCCTGGTGAATGCGCAGCTCGAACTCCGCGAACTGCGTCTGGCGGAACACCGTTCCCTTCATGCCTTCGAGATAGTTGCCGAGCAGCGAGAGGCGTGTGGCCGGATCCTTGATCTGCTTGAGCATGTAGTCGTTCAGCAGCGCCTCGTTGAACGTCGACGCCACCTCGGCCACAAAAATCGGATAGCCAGCCGTCGGATACGGCTGATTCTTGTTCGAGAAGTAGCTCTGCATCGTGTGCCCGAGCTCGTGCGCGACGGTGCTCATGTCGTCGTAGCGGCCGTTGTAATTGATGAGCATGAACGGATGCACGTCGTACGCGCCGCCGTTCGAATACGCGCCCGTGCGCTTGCCGGCATTCGGATAGAGATCGATCCAGCGCTCGTTGAACGCGCGCTCGATCACGCTCGTGTAGCCGGTGCCGAGCGGTGCCACCGCGCCGAGGATGTTTTTCTTCGCCTCGTCGAGCGAGTACTCGAGCTTCGCGTTCGCCACGAGCGGCGCGTAGAGATCGTAGTAATGCAGATCGCTGATGCCGAGCATCCGCTTGCGAAGGTTCAGATAGCGATGAAACGTCGGCAGATTCGCATTCACGCCCTCGATCAGCTTTGTGTACACCGAGGTCGGGATCGCGTCAGGTTCGAGCGCGGAGTCGAGTGTGGTCGGATACTTCCGAGCCCGCATGTAGAACAGATCCTTCTGAACTTCGGCATTGAGTGCAGTTCCGATCGTGCCGCGGTAATCGCCGAGCGCGCCGAAGAAGGCCTCGAACACTTTCTTGCGATCTTCGCGATTCGGCAGCGAGCGCGAAACGGAGAACGTGGCCAGATCGAGCTTGCGCGTGGTGCCGTCGGCGAGCGTGATGGTCGGGAAGGGGAAGTCGGCGTTCGTGAAAACGGTGTAGACATCGCTCGGTGCGGACGACATCAGGCCGGCGTCGGCGATGATCTTCTCCTCCGGCTCCGACAGCGTGTGGGCCTGCCTGCGAAGGAGGTCGTGCAGGTAGAACGTGTACGGAGCGAGCTTCGGCTCTTTCGCAATGAACGAATCGATCGTGGCGCGATCGATCTTCAGAATCTCCGGCTCGACGAACGCCGTGTCGGCGCCGAATGACGATCCGAGCTGATCCATCTCCTGCTTCATGGCGCGGTACTTCGCCACGCGCGTGTCCTGATCGGCGATGAGTCCCGTGTAAATGTAGACGCGCGAAAACTCTTTATTCAGATCGCTGAGCAGCACGAGCGCGGCCGCGAGCTGCTGCGGCGACTGGCCCAGCGTCCCCTTGTACTTCTGCACCTCGGGGATGCGCGCGACGAGCTTGTCCTTGGCCGCGCGCCACGCCTCGTCGCTGGGATACAAATCCGTGAGCCGCCACTTGGCCGCCTCCGGAATGTCCGCCCGCTCCTTCGACTGCGCGAAGCCGGCGGCCGCCGCAAGCGATACGGCGACCACCGCCACTGCCACTCTCATCATCCGCATGAACACACCTCGATCGTGATTTGTCGGGGTGTGCTACGGATGATTCGTTCCCGGGTTTCTCGGCGTGAATCGGTTACCCCTTAGCCGTCGCGATGAACCACTGGTTCTCGAACGGATCGATCACGAACGCTCCCCGCTCGCCGTACGGCTTATCGGCCGGCGGCTCGACTGATTTCGCGCCGGCGCGGAGCGCCTGCTCGTAGACGGAGTCGACATCATCGACGAACAGGTGAATCGCCGCCGGCATCGGCTGCGACTCACCATGCGCTTCGCCGAGCTCGATGAGCGAGTCGCCGATGCGCACCGCCGCATGCGCCACCTCACGTCCCGGCATGTCGGTGATATGCGCCGTCGTCCCGCCGAAGGCATCGCCGAGGAACGCGATGAACTCTCGCGCACCGCGAACGTGGAAGAACGGCGTCACCGTGTGATACCCCTCGGGACGCGGACCGGCGCCCGGCTGCTTCCGCGGCTTGCTTCCGCCGCCGCCGAAGCGCTGCATCAACTCCTCCTCGGTGACCTCCTCCTGATGCGTGGCCAGGTACCAGGCATTGCCCCACCGATCCTTCACGCCTCCTTCGCGATCGCCGTACGCCTGATCGGTGATCGGGAGCGTGGAAGTCGCGCCCGCGGCCAGCGCGCGGTTGTACGCGCCCTCGACGTCGTCGAGATAGATGTGCAGCGCCATCGGCTTGAATCCCGACTCCGGCTCGCCCATCTCGATCAGCGAATCGCCCACGCGCATCGCCGCATGCATTACGCGTCCCTCGGCATCGGGATAGCGCCCCAGCAGCTCGGCGCCGAGCGCTTGCTGCAGAAACGCGATCATCCCATCGGCATCGGGAACGAGCAGATACGGCCGGATCGAGGGGAACTTCGTCGTCACATCGTCAGCAGTCATCGTCGTCATCTCATCCTCCGTCGGCGGAACCAGCTCCGCCAGCAATTGCGATTTGAATGCGGGATCGGGCAGCGCGCGCAGATCGCCCGCGACCATCAGCAGCGTGGCCAGCTCCGGCTCGGCCAGGGCGAGGCCTTGACGGCGATCGCTGAGAATCGCTTCGACCGCATCGTCGAGCCGTTCGATCAGATCGCGCTCAGCCATGATTCGTACCCATTTGCGCCCGCAACGTCTGCAGGCCTCTCCATTGAAGTTGTTTGACCGCGCCCTCGCTCCGCCCGATCGCCGAGGCGATCTCGCGAATGCTCCGCTCCTCGGCGAAGCGCATCACGATCACCTTCCGCTGGTCCGCCGGAAGCCGATCGACGAAGCGATACAGCGACGCGCGCCGTTCGATGTCTTCGATCTCATGCGGCGGTATTGCCGCCTCGGTTGTCGAACTCTCCTCGCGCGCAGACTTCGCGAAGTGATCGGCGATCGCATTCGCCGCAATCCGATACAGCCACGCCGCGAACGGCACGCCGCGCCACTCGAACTTTCCGACGTTCGCCAGCGCCTGATGAAACACCTCGGACGTGATGTCCTGAGCCGTCGCTCGATGTTGAACCCGGCGAATCACGAACGCCCAAACGCGTCCGAAGTTCTCCTCGTACAGCTCCGCGAACCGGCTCGGGTCTTTCTTCGCCGCCTCGATGAGCTGCCGCTCGCGATCTTCGTTCGCGCGATCCATGAATCGCTCATTAAACCGCCGGGCGGCGGAAAAGTTACGGTGGATAATCGGCGCCGATGAAATCGCGGACGTGGCTCAACTCGCCGGTGGTGCCCGCGATCATCATCGCCATCTGCTACATCACCTTTTTCGTCCTGCTGCTGCGAGCCCGCGGAGGCGACGTTTCGCTCTTCGTCATCGCCGGCGGCGTGAATGTCGACGCTTCGAAAGTGCCGCCGGGATTTACGGTGATCCCGAACATCGGCGGCTACGACGGCATCTGGTTCTACCGCCTGGCCATCAATCCGTTCACGAGCGTGCAGGCCGCGCACGGAATCCGGATCGACAACCCGCCGTACCGGCAGCAGCGGGTCATGTATCCGCTCATCGTCTGGCTGCTGTCATTCGGCCAAGTGACTTGGATTCCCTGGCTGCTCGTCATCGTCAACATCCTCGCCGCGGCGGTGATGGCCGGATTCGCGGGAGCCTTCGCGAAACGATTCGGGCTGAACCCGCTGTGGGGCGTGATCGTGCCGCTCTATCCCGGCTTCGTGTTGACGTTCTCGCGCGACCTCGCCGAAATCGTCACGGCGGCATTTGCCATGGGCGCGATCTGGGCCGTCGCCTCGCGACGAAACATCGCCGCGGCGCTGCTGCTGACGGCCGCGGTACTGACGCGCGAACCGACGCTGCTGCTCGCGTTCGCCCTCGCCGCGGCCTGGCTGATCGAACGCCTGCTGCATCGCGAACGGCGCATCGGCGCGATCACGTTCTCGCTTCCCATCGCCGTCTACACCGTATGGCAGTTCTTTCTGACCATGCGCTGGGGCCTGTCACCGCTGCGCGCGGGCGCGCCGGCGCGGGCGCTGCCATTCGTCGAGTTCGCGCGATTCCTGGCCGCCGCATCCTTTCGACGCGATCACCAGGAGCGCCTCTACTTTCTGGAGAGCCTCTTTCTCGCCGCCATCGTCATCGTCATCGTTCTGATCTGGCGCCGTTCACGCGCGCCGCTGGAGTGGCGGCTGGCCTGGCTCGGCTACCTGGCCATCTTCTCGATCATGCCGCACACGATCTGGATCGAGGACTACGGCTTCCTGCGCATCTTCGCCGACCTCTTCCTGGTCAGCGCCGCCCTGATCACCCCGTCGAACACGCCCGCGCGCTGGTTCACGCTCCTAATTTCCGCCGACCTCTGGTACTACTTGGCCAAGCACATCGTGCTCGCGTGGTAGTGGATGCTTGCGGAACTGCCGACCCGACTACCGGTACTGCTCCTTGAGCGCGTCCAGCTCGGCCACGGCTTTGCGGAGGACGCTGACGACCTTGTGCACCTCGCTGCCGTAGAGCTTCAGCTCCGCGTCGCAGTCGGACATCGAGTAGAGCGCTTCGTCCTTCTCCAGGCGTTCGCGCTCGAAGCGGAGGCGCTCGGTCAGCTCCTCGATTTCGGAGATGAGGATGAAATTGAGGTCCTTCTCGCCGAGGTAGCGCTTGCACTGCGGGCAGTAGATGGAGCGATCGTCGGCGTTCTCGACGAGCTCAAAAACAAACTGCCGCTGGCACTGCGGACACTCGAAAACCTCGGGTAACACGTCTTCATCCTCGCCCGGCGATTGTCGCACGAAACGCGAGCCGGCTCTGTTCGCGACCGCACGGAATGAGGATATTGACCGAGTGGTTTAGCGCCGTGTAGCATCCACGGCCCTGCCAGTTCTGGGAGATCGTTCAATGGTAGGACAAGCGGCTCTGAACCGCTCAATCGGGGTTCGACTCCCTGTCTCCCAGCCAGCGGCGACGCGCCGCAGCGTTTGTTGGCCAAGCCTCGGCCACCAGTAACGGATTCAACTCCTCGCGGCGAGCCGCCCGTCGCATGGATTGCCGGCGGTCGTGCTGATCTGATCCCGGGCGTCGTTTGTGCACGACCGGCCGCCGTGAGTCTCCGCCAGCTCGATCGCAAATACCTGGGGCGCGAATCAGCGGCGCAGGACATCGAGGTGGCAAGAACGACGGGCGCGTTTGTTTATGACACCCGTGGCAGACGCTACATCGATTTTCTGTCGGGGTGGTGCGTCGGCAACTTCGGGTGGGACAACGCCGCGATCGCGAAATCTCCCGCCCGGCGACGTCCGGATTACGTTTACCCCGAGTACTTGTACCGGCCGTGGGTCGAGCTCGCTCAGTTGCTCGCCCGGATCACTCCGGGCAAACTCGAAAAGACGTACCGCGCGACGGGTGGATCGGAAGCGGTCGACATCGCGCTGCAGATCGCAATGGCGTCGACGGGCCGCCGCAAGTTTGTCGCGATCGAGGGCAGCTATCACGGCAACACGATCGGCACGGTCAGCATCGCATCGACGGATGGGCGCGAGCCGTACCCGAATCTGCTGTCGAACTGCATGACGATCTCGCCGCCGCTCGCCGACCGTGCCATCGCGCGGCTGGAGACGCTCCTGAAAAAGCGCGACGTCGCGGCGTTCATCATGGAGCCGATCAGCTGCAACCTGGCCGTGTTGATTCCCGAGGATGCGTTCATGAAGCGCGCGCAGCAGCTGTGCCGGCGCTACGGAACGCTGTTCATTGCCGATGAAGTGGCGTGCGGATTCGGCCGCACCGGAAAGCTGTTCGCGTCGGAGTACTTCGATCTGGAGCCCGACATTCTGTGTATGGGCAAGGCCATCACGGGAGGATTCGCGCCGATGGGCGCTACGATCGTCACGGCTAAAGTCGCGAAATCCGTCGAAGGCGAAGTGGGCTTCTATTCGACCTATGGCTGGCATCCCTCGACGGTGGACGTCGCCATTCGCAACATCCGGTGGGTGATTCGCAATCAGGCCCAGCTTCTCCGCGATGCCGCCGGGATCAGCGCCTACTTTGGCCAGCGTCTCGCGGCCATGAACTTCGAGGATCGGAAAGACATCCGCATCCGCGGCATGGCCATCGCGGTCGAGGCGGGCGATGGCGACTACGTCTCCGCCATCGCCGATCGCTGCAGCACGAATGGACTCCTGATCACGACAGCCGGGAACGCGATCACTATGTTTCCGCCGCTCACGCTCGATCTGCGCACTGCGAAAGCGGGACTCGACATTCTCGAGAAATCGTTGCGTTAGTCGATTCTCTTGTCCCTTCTTTCTGGCTGCTGCAGCCGAGGCCTCGGTACAAGCCCGGAGAGGAGCCAAGCGAGAGTGAGAAATTAGACGAGCAGCTAATGAGTCACCATCAACGGGCACACTGCCGGCGAACCACGTGATCCGCGTTCACGATCTCGCGCCCAGGGTGACGAGCAGTTCGGTCGGCGCGCCTGCGCCTCGGAAATCACTTCGCCGGTTTTGCGATCCGCTTGTGCGTTTCGGGTACGACCATCAGCGCGGCGGTGGCATACCACGGCGTCAGGTCGGCGACGAAGACTCCGGCTTTGACGGCGGGATCGAGGAGGACGAGCTTCTCGGCTTCTGCGATCGTGGCGACGTTGAAGATGTAGAGGCCGCGCCAGGACTTCGTGTTGTCGCCGAAGGGACCGGCGACGGCTAGTTTTCCTTCGTCGGCCAGGCGGCCGATGTTTGCGAAGTGGCCCTCGAAAATCTTGTTGCGCTCTTCGCCTTTGATCTCAGCGTCCTTCGGGCCTGTTTTGAGGATGCAGAGGACGTACATCTTCATGCCGCGTTCATCGGCGCCGAGTTTCTTCGCAAGCTCGGGATCGAAGGCAGGTTTGTCGGCCGCCATGGCCACCGGGATGATGAAGGTCAGGGCGAGAGCGAGCAGGGAGATCTGTCTACGTTTCATGGCCAGCACTATAAGGTTTCTACATTTCGTAAACTTGGGACGAGGAGCCTCGGAACCATGTGCAAGACCATCAAGCAGCGCGTGAAGATCAAGGCTGATCCGGCCACCGTTTACGATCTGCTGGCCGACTCGCGAAAGCACGCCGCGGTCACCGGCAGAAAGGCGACGATCAGCTCGAAGATCGGCGGGACGTTCAGCCTGGGCGAGAGCGACGTCACCGGAATCAACGTCGACCTCGTGCCCGGCCGGCGCATCGTTCAGGCCTGGCGCCACCGCCGGTTCCCCGAGGGCGTCTTTTCGATGGCCGCGGTCACGCTGACGCCGACGGCGGATGGCGGGACCGATCTCGTGCTGGTGCACCGCGGCGTTCCGAAGGATCTGATTCCTGAGACCGAGCAGGCGTGGCGCGACCAGTACTGGTCGAGGATCAAGGCCTACCTCGATCGCCGGACGGGATAGAGATCGAGCGAAGATTCCGCACTGATTCTTGTCGCATAAGACAACTAAACGAGTCATACTTGCTCTCGGCGTCAAACTTTTCAGGACTCATTTGGCGAATCCGACAAGTTCCTACCTCTGCCTAAGTCCATCGGCGCCAGTACGTTGCGCGTATGAAGATCGGTGAGCGGCTCGGACGTGCGCTCGATCGCGCGGGCAAGTCGCAGCGCGAAATCGCTGACCGCGCGAAGATGGAAGAGAGCACGGTCAGCAAGATCATCACAGGGAAGACCGCCAGCCCTTACTGCGCCTCGGTCGAGAAGATCGTGCGCGCCGCCGGCATCACCTGGGGCGAGTTGTTCGACGAGCCACAGATGCGTCTTGCCGAGACGGACGCCCGTGTCGCGCGTGAGTTCCGCGGTGTGCTCGAACGCGTCATCGACAACGACACCAGGCAGAAGCGGATCAGCCGCGGCCACAGCTCCGTAGTCAGGGACGCGCCGATCGGCGAATACGACGACGTCGAAGAGCTTTCCGACGAGCAGATCCCGGAGGAGTATCAGCGCGTGTTCGCGAATCGCGCCTATCGCGTGATCACCGACGCGATGCAGATCCTGCCGGGATCGCTGCTCTTCGCCCGCGCCACCCAGAATGAGGAAGCGGCCGACGGAGAGATCGTCGTCTGTCGCCTGAACAGAAAAAAACTGTACCTGCGCCGTCTCGACCGACGCGGCGGAAGAACGATGCTCGAGGCGGCGAATCCGCGCTACGCCGCGATCCGCATCGACCGCCAGAAGGACCGGTTGGAGCTCGTGGCGGTCGTCTGCACGATCGATGGATAGACGCTCTCAGAGCAAGCCGCGTTGGCGAAATGAGACGAAGCCGCTCGACGCGACAATGAGGTGATCCAGCACCTCGACGCCGAGGGCGGCGCCGAGATCGGCCAAGCCCGACGTGAAGGTCAAATCGTGTTGCGAGGGCGACGGGTCTCCGGACGGATGATTGTGAAAGACGATCACCGCCGCGGCGTGGTCGTTGAACGCATGGCGGAAGACGTCGCGCGGCGAGACGGTCGCCGAACTCAACGTGCCGATGTAGACCTCCCGCTCGCTGATGATGCGGTTTCGTGCATCGAGGTAGATCCCGCCAACGGTTTCCTGCGGCCGGTACGCGTACTTGGCGATGAGATGCGGCGCGACGGCCGCGGGATCACGAATGGGATCGGACGACGTAGTCGACAGCGCCGCGATGCGCCGTCCCAACTCTAGCGCGGCACCGATCCGCGCCACGCGGCTCGGACCGAGACTGCCGGCGGGTTTTCCCGGAATCCACTCCCGTCTGGCCAGCGCAAGCAGTCCGTCAGCGACGACTTCGCGCGCGATGTCGATCGAGCTCTTGCCGCGCTTTCCTGGCTCGATCAAAAGCGAGATCAATTCCGCGTCCGACAGCGCTGCCGGCCCGCCGCGGATCATCCGCTCGCGCGGACGCTCGTCGAACGGCATGTCGGCAATGGCAACGTGTTCAAGCTGCATGACGCAAGATTCCCTCGGAACGATGCGCATGTCCAATGTTCTACGTTACGTGGAGTCGCCGTGCGTCCGGCTGTGCGGAATCCCGTCAGCCGCGGCGCGCCGCCTCAATAGTCGCGACGTCGATTTTCTTCATCGTCATCATCGCGTCGAAGGCGCGCTTGGCCTCGTCGCCACCGGCCGCGAGGGCGTCGGTCAGCACGCGCGGGGTGATCTGCCAGGAGAGTCCCCAGCGGTCCTTGCACCAACCGCACTCGCTTTCCTGCCCGCCGTTGTTGACGATCGCGTTCCAGTAGCGGTCGGTCTGTTCCTGATCGTCGGTCGCGACCTGGAACGAAAAGGCCTCGCTGTGTTTGAACACCGGGCCGCCGTTGAGTCCGAGGCAGGGGATGCCGAGGACGGTGAACTCGACGGTCAGGACGTCGCCCTTCTTGCCGCCCGGGTAGTCGCCGGGCGCCTTGTGAACCGCGTTCACTTTGCTGTCGGGAAAGGTGGCGGCGTAGAACTGTGCCGCCTCGTGCGCGTCTTTGTCGTACCAGAGACAGATCGTATTTTTTGGCGTCATCTTCGTGTGCTCCATTCGTGAGTTTATGCGAGATTCGATCCTTAGGCCGAGGCGCAGCGGCGGGTCTGCGTGATAACCTCACGCCCTCTTTACATCACTCATCCGGAGGCGACATGCGCAAGCCGTATGGCAGTGCCGCGGTTTATTTTTTTGCAGTGTTGTTCGCGATTTCGTGCAGTCATTCACCTGGAATTCAACGGCTGGAGCGCGGGGAACGGCATCGTGCGAAAGTCGGTAACGCGGGAGACGAATCGCACGAGCTCGAGAGCGCGCTGGCGCAGTTCTCGGACGCGCGCACCGCGCCCGGACTGGTGCAGCCGGGAGCCTATTCGGCGGCATTCACCTCGCTGACCGCGCTGCCGGTGTACGGCAAGACGTCGTGGACCGAGGTGACGAACCGTCCGTACAACTCGGATGATCCCCGCTACCGCGATCCTTACGCCTCGAACTCGAGCGGAGGCGCGGGACTCGTCGCAGGCCGGATGACCGGACTGGCAGTCGACGGCGCGTACATCTACGCCGGCGGCGCAGATGGCGGCGTGTTCCGCTCATCGGATGGAGGCTCCACGTGGACAGCGTTGAGCGACGGATTGCCGACGCTTTCCGTCGGCGACGTCGAGCTCGCACCCGATGGCGCACTCTGGCTGGCCACGGGTGAAGGCAATACGGGCGCGACGGCCTACGTCGGCTCCGGCGTTTACCGGCTGGCCAGCCCGCGCACGAGCGTGTTTTCGGCGGCGGATCGCGTGGGCGGGACGGAGCTTGAGAGCACGTCGATCAATCAGATCAAGTTCGACACGATCGGCAACATCTACGCGGCGACTTCGCGCGGCGTGTGGCGGCATTCGGCGTCGACGACTGCCGGATCGTGGACACGAGTGCTCGAGCCGGTTCCGGGGTCGACGTATCCGTACGACAACATCTGCAATGACGTCGCGATCGCGCCGCTGTCGAACGGGCAGCGCGTCGTCGCGAACTGCGCGTGGCGCGGCGGTGCCGCGTACAACGGCTTTTATCTGTCGACGGACGGCGGCAACACCTTCGCCAAGGTGAATCTGCTCGGCGGAATCGATCAAGGCGACGTTGGCAACGCGGAGTTCGCGTATTCGTCGGACGGCACGCACCTGTATGCGATCGTCGAATCCGTCAACAAATACCTCCACACGGCCAACACGGTTTTATCGGGCATCTACGACTCGCCGACCGGCGATGTGCGTGGTCCGTGGAACAAGATCGGCGACTCACAGAAACTGGCCGGGCAGGATTCCGCGCTCAAGGGCGCAGGAGCGATCGGCTACCGGCCCGGCGTGCAGGCCTGGTACAACAACTTCATCACCGTCGATCCCGCGAATTCGAAGCACGTCTTCGCCGGCCTGGAAGAAGTCTATGAAACGTGGGACGCGGGCGGAAGCTGGACCACCGCGGCGCCGTACTGGAATTTCGACTTCCCCTGCTGGTCGTTCTTCGACGCCCAGAACACCTGCCCGCCCGCGCCGCACTCCGATCAGCATTCGGTTGCGATCGCGAACGGCAAGGTCTACATCGGAAATGACGGCGGTCTCTACGTCCGCAATCTCGACGGCACGGGCCAGTGGCAAAGCCTCAATGCAAATCTGCACACGCTGCAGTACTACTACGTCGGCGTCGGCAAGGTGCCGGGCGGCGTGGCGGTGTCGGGAGGCATGCAGGACAACGGCGGTTCGCTGCTGTTGCCCGAAGATACGACCGGCAGCGGCAAGATGGGCTCTCCATTCGGCGGCGACGGCGGCGACGTGATCGTCGATCCCGACGATGGCTGCAAGATCGCGCAGGAGTACGTTTTTCTCGACATCGAGGCGACCAATACCTGCGGCAGGAGCGACGGTACGGTTCGCGCGATCCGCGACGTCGCGCCGCCCGACCCGTTCCCGCAATTCATCGCGCCGTTCAGCGCCGACTCGGTCAACAAGAATCACTGGGTGGCCGGCGGCCAGTACATCTGGTCGAACGCGAAAGGCTTCGATATTCAGAGCAGCAGCGACTGGGTGGCGGCGTTCAATCAGGGCAGCGGTCATTCGACGACGGCGCTCGTAAGTCAGAACGACGTCGTCTGGTCAGCGTGGTGCGGTCCGTGCGGCAACACCAACTTCACGCGCGGCATCGCCACGAATACCGGAGGGACGTGGCACCAGGTCACGCTGCCCGCGGCGTTTCCGAATCGATGGGTCGCGGCCATCGCAATCGAACCGGCGGATCCGTCCGGGCGTACCGTCTACGCCGGCATCAACGGCTTCTCCCGCCGCTTCACCGAAGGTCCTGGCGCCGGCCTCGGACACATCTGGAAGACGACCGACGGCGGCGCGACATGGACCGACATCAGTGGCAACTTCCCCGACATCCCGGTCAATGACATCGTCGTTCGCGGCAGCAAGCTGATCGCCGCAACGGATCTCGCGACCTTGATCTCCACGGACGGCGGCGCGCACTGGTCGCGTCTCGCCTCCAACCTCCCCTTCACCACCGTGATGGACCTCCACCTCGGGCCCGACAATCGCCTCTACGCGGCGACGCACGGCCGAGGAATCTGGTCGATCGCTGCTCCCTGATTCCGGTGTTCGCGGGTCAGGCCGATTACGGCCTGACCCGCACTTGCCGTGAGTCTACGGCTTGACGCGCAGCGCCAGCGGCATTCCTCGGTCCGGAGCGACGGGGGCGATGTCGTGGGTAAAGCGCACCATCGTGGTGTCGAATGTCCATTGTCCGTCGCTGCAGCGCGAGGTGCGTTCGATCGGATGCCCTTCGCGCGCGCGCAGCGCGTTTGCCGTCGCTTCGCGTTCGGCGCGGTAGCGGAAGGCGCGGCGCCAGACGGATGTGAGGTCGACTCCGAGCTCGTTCGCGCGCGGCTTCACGTCGCAGCGCGTTTCTTTGGCCAGCTCTTCGGCGATGCCGCGATCGTGATCGACGGAGTCGGCCAGCATCTTCGTCGGAAAGAGCCGCAAGCCGTCTTTCGCGTACGACGCCGTCTGAAATTGATACGACTCGAGGAGCTGCGGCACGGCGTCACGCTGCTGCAGCTCGCCGAGCCAGGCCGGTGCGGGCACGGGCATTTTCCAGGCGGCGGCGTTGATCATCCGCGCGATCGTCATCGCCGCCGTCCGCACCATCATCTGCGGATGGCCGTCCAGCGAGCGGGCCAGATTCCACGCCGCGTGCAGGTCGTCCCACGCCGCAGGATCGTTTGCGCGCACTTTCACCAGCGCGGTTGCGACGAGCGCTCTGGCCACCGACATCTGCGCCGCGCGCTCGGCGTTCAGGTCGTTGCCGCCGCCGATCCCTTCGCGGCGTTGCCAGACGATCGGTTCGCGCAGCAGCAACTCGCGGATCGCGGTGACGTCGGGCAGCGCCGGCGACCCGCCGATGGCGAGCTCGCCGCGCGCGGTTTCTCTTCCCACGAATGCGCCGATGGCGTCGTTCTTCGGCAACGCCTTGGCGAGCGCCATTAACTTCGCAGACGCAGCGTTCGCCTGCGACGGCGGAAAACGATTGTCGACGGAGTCGAGCGATCCACCTCCCGGCCACGGTTTCGCGGCCGAGGCGGTGACGGCTTCCGGGACGCGAAACCAGGAAATGACCCAGACCACAAGGGCGATCAGCGCGACGACGATGAGGGTTTTCTTCATCCTTCTTCAGATTAGATAGCATGGCGCGGGAGGGATCGGTGAAACGACTTTTCCTCGCGTGTCTTCAGATTTTTTTTAGCGCCGCTGTTTTCGCCGCGGAGCCGCCCGACCTGACGAAGCAGCCGACGCTTTACGTCGTCGGTTACGCGCATCTCGATACGCAATGGCGCTGGGAGTATCCGCGCACGATCGGCGAATTCATTCCGCGGACGATGCGCGACAACTTCGCGCTGTTCGAAAAGTATCCGCACTACATCTTCAACTTCAGCGGCGCCAATCGTTACCGAATGATGAAGGAGTACTATCCGGATGACTACGCGAAGGTGAAGCAGTACGCCGCCGCGGGGCGATGGTTCCCTTCCGGCTCGGCCATGGAAGAGGGCGACGTGAACTCGCCGTCAGCGGAATCGATCGTGCGCCAGATCCTCTACGGCACGCATTTTTTCAAGCGCGAGCTCGGCCACACCAGCGCCGAATACATGCTTCCCGACTGTTTCGGATTTCCGGCTTCGCTGCCCAGCATCCTCGCGCACATGGGACTGCGCGGATTCTCGACGCAGAAGTTGACGTGGCATTCGGCGACAAACGCCGGCGGACCGGACTCGCCGGAGAAAACGCCGGAAGGCATTCCGTTCAACGTCGGCGTGTGGGAAGGCCCGGACGGGCGCGGCATCATCGCCGCGTTCAATCCCGGCAACTACAGCGGCGACCTCTGGTACGACGTCAGCCGCAGCGAGCCGCCGGCGAACGCGCGCAACTTCGTCGACTGGCCTGCGCGTGTCCAGCGCAACGGAGAGGTGAGCGGGATCTACACCGACTATCACTACTACGGCACCGGTGACGTCGGCGGCGCGCCGCGCGAGAACTCCGTCAAGTTGCTCGAGTCGATCGTCACCGGAGGCGGTCCGCTGCACGTCATCTCGTCGACCGCCGAGCAGATGTTTCTCGACATCAAGGAAACGAAAGGGTTGCCGCGCTATCAGGGCGACCTGGAATTGATCGAGCACTCGGCGGGATCGCTGACGTCGCAGGCGTACCACAAGCGATGGAATCGCAAGAACGAACTGCTGGCCGACGCAGCGGAGCGAGCGTCAGTCGCGGCGATGGGTCTCGGCGGCCGCGACTATCCGCTGGCGCGGCTGAATGACGCGTGGACGCTGGTAATGGGCGGTCAGTTTCACGACAACCAGGCCGGCACCGCCACGCCGAAAGCGTACGAATTCACCTGGAACGACGACGTGCTGGCCATGAATCAATTCGCGTCGGTGCTGACGAGTGCGACCGAGGCGGTGGCGTCGGCGCTCGATACCAGCGGTGAGGGAGTGGCGCTGGTCGTCTACAACCCGCTCAACATCGCGCGGGAGGACATCGTCGAAGCGACGCTTTCCGGCCACGCGAAACATGTGCGCGTGATCGGACCGGACGGCAAGGAGACGCCCGCGCAGTCCGATGGCGACAAGGTCATCTTCCTCGCGCGCGTCCCGTCGGTCGGCTACGCCGTGTATTACGTTCGGCCGGCGACGACGTCGATGACGTCGACGCTCGCGGTCACCAAATCGAGCTTGGAGAACGCACGCTACCGCGTCCACATCGACGGCGCCGGCGACATCGACAGCATCGTCGACAAGAAACTCGGCAAGGAGATCCTCGCCGCGCCCATCCGCCTCGCGCTGCAGACGGAGAAGCCGCACGACTGGCCGGCGTGGAACATGGATTGGGCCGACCAGCAGAAGCCGCCGCGCGCGTTTGTCAGCGGTCCGGCGGAGGTCGAGATCGTCGAATCAGGCCCCGCGCGCGTGGCCGTGCGCATCACGCGCGAGACCGAAGGTTCGCGATTCGCGCAAACCGTCCGCCTCGGCACGGGCGGCGCCGGCAATCGCATCGAGATCGACAACACGATCGACTGGAAGACGCCCGCGGCGGCATTGAAAGCAACCTTTCCGCTGACCGCGTCGAATCCGAAGGCGACGTACAACTGGGACGTCGGGACGATCGAGCGCGGCAACAACGATCCGAAGAAATATGAGGTCCCGGCGCACCAGTGGTTCGATCTCACCGATCGCGGCGGCGCCTACGGCGTGACCATCCTCTCCGACTGCAAGTACGGATCGGACAAGCCTGACGACAACACGCTCCGACTCACGCTGGTCTACACGCCCGGCCTCGGCGACGGCAACGGCCGTTCGTATAGCGATCAGGCCACGCAGGATTGGGGCCGCCATCGCTTCGTCTACGGTCTGGCCAGCCACGGCGGCGATTGGCGGAAGGAGCAGACCGATTGGGAGGCGCAACGTCTCAATCAGCCGCTCATCGCGTTTCAGTCACCGAAGCATCCCGGCGCGCTCGGCAAACGATTTTCGCTGCTGTCGATCGACAACGACCGCGTGCGCGTGTTGGCTCTGAAGAAAGCTGAGGACAGCGGCGACGTCGTCGTGCGCGTCGTGGAGCTGGACGGCAAACCTGCTGATGACGTCCACATTCACTTCGGGTTGCCGGTCACCGCGGCGCGCGAGCTGAACGGGCAGGAGATGACCATCGGCAAGGCGAAGACGCTGCACGGAGATCTCGTCACGTCCCTCGGCCCCTACACGATGCGCACGTTTGCCGTCCGTCTGGCGCCGCCGCATGCGCCGCAGCGGATGCCGAAGTTTCAAACCGTGCGGCTTCCGTTGGATCGCAAAGTAGCCAGCATCGACGCCACGAAGTCCTCTCCCGGTTTCGATGATGCCGGCTTCGCGCTGCCGGCCGAGATGCTGCCGCACGACGTCGCTTTCGCCGGCATTCACTTCAAGCTCGGAAACGAAGCGCTCGTGCCGCGCGGCAAGATCGCGCTGCCAGCCGGACGTCGTCTTTACATCCTCGCCGCATCAACCGACCGCGATCGCCCGACGACGCTGGCCGGACAAACAATCACCATCCAGCAATGGAGCGGCTACGTCGGGCAGTGGGACAACCGCATCTGGACGCGCAAGGAAGACGAGGTTCCGCCGCGTGCCGATGCGCCGCCCGGCGCACCGCCACGACGCCGCGTGTCGCTTGAGTTCACCGGCCTCACGCCCGCCTTCATCAAACCCGCGCCGGTGGCATGGTTCGCGTCGCATCACCACACTGCCGACGGCGCGAACGAGCCGTACGCGTATTCGTATCTCTTCGCCTACTCCTTGCAACTTCCGCCCGGCGCGCGCAGCGTCACCCTTCCCGACGACGACCATCTCCGCATCATGGCCATGACCGTCTCCGGCGAAGGCGCGCCGGTCGTCCCTGTTCAGCCGCTGGGCGACGCGTTGCCCTGAAAGAAGGCTTTTTCACCACGAAGACACAAAGGACACAAAGAGATCCCCTTTGTGCCCTTTGTACTACTAATCCATAGCTTCTTCTCCTGGAGCGAAGATTTTCATGCGGCAATAGGAGTGAGCTGGCGGATGGTGGATCGAAGGGCGGTTAGGACTGCGAGACTGGCTTTGCGCCCGG